>Ga0326726_10000078_pt1 | contig 91653 bp, 80 predicted proteins | sample MHFenrmetagenome_2_FD_207603 | JGI IMG/M metagenome (GOLD analysis project Ga0326726, IMG submission 207603) | Lab enriched peat soil microbial communities from Michigan Hollow, Ithaca, NY, United States - MHF15MN | ecosystem: Environmental > Terrestrial > Soil > Wetlands > Peat | place: USA... | reverse complement strand
GCAGATCTTCGGGTTCCTGTGGCTAATGTCCGCAGGGTTAAAACCCTGCTGAGTATTGGACGGTGGTTTTGGCAGATCTTCGGGTTCCTGTGGCTAATGTCCGCAGGGTTAAAACCCTGCTGAGTATTGGACGGTGGTTTTGGCAGATCTTCGGGTTCCTGTGGCTAATGTCCGCAGGGTTAAAACCCTGCTGAGTATTGGACGGTGGTTTTGGCAGATCTTCGGGTTCCTGTGGCTAATGTCCGCAGGGTTAAAACCCTGCTGAGTATGGGACGGTATTTTCGTGAGTATTTTTGTTTTCCTGCGACGAAAGGGACGACGGACATTCGTCACCGGAATCTGAAAATCCATCGTCAAAACCGTCCCATATTCAGGAGTGGCTTTAGCCCGACGGACATTCGAATCTTGAAATTCTCCCCGTGTAGCCCCGGGCTTGAGCCCGGGGGAGGGAGCGGAACCTCCTCAGATATTCATCTTCAGCGGATCGTCCTCCAGCGCGCCGCCGTGGAGGCGGATGTGGGGGAAATGCGACTTCGAGGTGCGTTCCGTCCATGCGTCGCCGCCCTCCTGTACATCCGACTCGTTCTCCGAAACAGATACCCGGTTCGAAGCCAGTGCCACGATCTCCCGCAGAATCTCGTGGTTGTGCCTGTCGGCACCGGTCGCCACGTCGTCCCTGATTTTCGAGGAGATGCTCTCCAGTTTCTCGAGCGTGACCTTACCTATGGCGGCGAGCATTGCAGGGGTCCTTTTGTTCCGGTCTTCCGGCATCATGGTCGAAAGCAGTAGGTTGAGTGTGTCAGTGGCACCCAACGATAAAAAAATATTTGCTGCCCGGAAATCTTTTTTTTATAATGATTCCATCTGTTAGCACTCTCCGTTGGCGAGTGCTAAAGAGCCTGAAGCTTTTTCAGGCAGTATTTTTACATCAAGCTATCATACAACTCAAACGAAACAGAAAGACAATGAACTTGAAACCATTAGCTGATCGAGTTATTGTTAAGGCCGCGCAGGCTGAAGAGAAGACCAAGGGCGGACTGTACATCCCCGATACCGGCAAAGAGAAGCCGCAGTACGGTGAGGTCGTCGCTGTCGGTCCCGGCAAGGTTTCCGACGCAGGCCAGGTTGTCACCATGCAGGTGAACGTCGGCGACAAGGTGCTGTACGGAAAATATTCCGGCACCGAAGTCCAGGTCGAGGGTGAGGACTACCTGATCATGCGCGAGTCCGACATCTTCGCTATTCTCGCCTGAACAGTACAAACAAGTATTTTAACAATTCCTAAAGGAGGAAAGCTTTACGATGACTGCTAAAGATATTCTCTTTGATTCAGACGCCAGGGCAAAACTCAAAGTAGGCGTAGATAAACTTGCCAATGCCGTGAAAGTCACGCTGGGCCCAGCCGGCCGCAACGTGCTCATCGACAAGAAGTTCGGCGCACCCACCTCGACCAAGGACGGCGTCACCGTCGCCAAGGAGATCGAGCTTGCCGACGCAATCGAGAACATGGGCGCCCAGATGGTGCGCGAAGTTGCATCCAAGACCAGCGATGTCGCCGGTGACGGTACCACCACCGCAACCGTGCTCGCCCAGGCCATCTACCGCGAAGGCCTGAAGAACGTGGCCGCAGGCGCACGTCCGATCGACCTGAAGAGGGGCATTGACCGCGCTGTCCGCGAAGTCGTCCTTGAGCTCCGCAACATCAGCCGCAGCATCTCCGGCAAAAAGGAGATCGCCCAGGTCGGCACCATCTCCGCCAACAACGATCCTGAAATCGGCGAGCTGATTGCCGAGGCCATGGAGAAGGTCGGCAAGGACGGCGTCATCACCGTCGAGGAAGCAAAAGGCATGGACACCGAGCTGAAGGTTGTCGAGGGCATGCAGTTCGACCGCGGCTACCTCTCCCCGTACTTCGTGACCAACCCGGAGACCATGGAAGCCGAGCTTGAAGAAGCGCTCATCCTGATCCACGACAAGAAGATCAGCAACATGAAGGAGCTGCTTCCGATCCTCGAGAAGTCTGCCCAGTCCGGCCGTCCGCTGCTCATCATCTCCGAAGACATCGAGGGCGAAGCTCTCGCAACCCTCGTGGTCAACAAGCTTCGTGGTACCCTGAAGGTCGCAGCCGTGAAGGCTCCTGGCTTCGGCGACCGCCGCAAGGCCATGCTCGAGGATATCGCCATCCTCACCGGCGGCACCGTCATCTCCGAAGAGAAGGGCTACAAGCTCGAGAACGCAACCGTGGCTTACCTCGGTCAGGCCGGTCGCATCAACATCGACAAAGACAACACTACCATCGTTGAGGGCAAGGGCCAGCAGGACGCGATCAAGGCTCGCATCAACGAGATCAAGGGCCAGATCGACAAATCGACCTCCGACTACGACACCGAGAAGCTGCAGGAACGCCTTGCAAAGCTCTCCGGCGGCGTTGCCGTGCTCAACATCGGCGCATCGACCGAAGTCGAGATGAAAGAGAAGAAAGCCCGTGTCGAGGACGCACTGCACGCAACCCGCGCAGCCGTCCAGGAAGGCATCGTGGTCGGTGGCGGCGTCGCCCTGATCCGTGCCATCAAGGGCCTTGCCAATGCAAAGCCTGACAACGAAGACCAGAAGACCGGTATCGACATCATCCGCCGTGCGCTCGAAGAGCCGCTCCGCCAGATCGTTGCCAACACCGGCACCACCGACGGCGCAGTCGTCCTCGAGAAGGTCAAGAACGGCGAAGGTGACTTCGGCTTCAATGCCCGCACCGAGCAGTACGAGAACCTGGTAGAGGCCGGCGTGGTCGACCCGACCAAGGTTACCCGCAGCGCGCTTGAGAACGCCGCTTCGGTTGCCAGCATCCTGCTGACCACGGAAGCCTGCATCACCGACGTGAAGGAAGAGAAGTCCGACATGCCTGCGATGCCTCCCGGCGGCATGGGCGGTATGGGCGGCATGTACTGATCTCTTTCGTACATACCTTGCAAAAAGGCCGGCGTTCGCCGGCCTTTTTGTTTTGGGGGGATTTTGGCGTGCCCTTTTGCCGGGAGCGCCGAGCTCCAGCTCGGCATCTTGCATTTTCTGTTGATCCGCTCTTCTTAAGGGATCGAAGCCCTAAGTTCCGGAAGAGGTATTCCGGGCTTCGCCCGTGTGCTGAGCTGGAGCTCGGCGCTCCCAGGTTTTCATAAGACTCCCATATTCAGTTTACGCGAGAAATGCCTATCTTTAACGAACTTGAATCAACCGATCCTCGAGGTTTCAACATGAGAGCAGTACTGCTGGTCAGCGGGGGCATGGACAGCCTCGTCGCGACCGCGATGGCCCACCACCAGGGGTTCGACCTGGCCGCCATGCATGTCAATTACGGTCAGCGGACCTGGAACAAGGAGCTCGAGTCGTTCCGCCGCATCTGCGATCATTACGGGATTGACTGCAGGCTCGAGGTCGATGCCGGCTTTCTCGGCACCATCGGAGGTTCCTCACTGACCGACCAGGACATTCCCGTTGGACCGGCCGACCTTCTCGGGACGACGATTCCGACAAGCTATGTGCCCTTCAGGAACGCCAATTTCCTGTCGATGGCCGTGAGCTGGTCCGAGGTCATCGGCGCCAACCGGATCTTCATCGGGGCCGTCGAGGAGGACTCCTCCGGTTATCCCGACTGCCGCAAGGTATTCTACGACGCGTTCAACAAGGTCATCGACCTTGGCACCCGTCCCGAGACAGAGATCGAGATCCTCACTCCGCTGATCTCCATGAGCAAGGCCCAAATCGTGGCAAAGGGCATGGAGCTCGATGCCCCCTTCGACTGCAGCTGGTCGTGCTACAAGAGCGAGGGCCTCGCCTGTGGCGTCTGCGACAGCTGTGCCCGGCGTCTGCGTGCCTTTGAAATGGCCGGCATCCGCGATCCCGTCGAATACGAGGTAAGGCCGAACTATCTGTAAACTTTTAATTTTAATTCCCTCTATCCATGGAACAGGTAAAAACTGTCGATTCCGGTTCACAGTCGCTTAACGAGCGGTTCAAACTTGCCTTCGGCTTGACGGTCCTCATCTGGATCGTCGGTCTCGTGGGCCACTTCACCCCGCTGCTTGAGTGGCCGGCCCTGGCGATTTACGTGCTTGGCTCGATCGGTGTGGTATTGTGGCGCGGCAAGAGCAAGGGGGAGTGGGCAGAGATGTTCCTTGCCGGCGGCGACCTGAAGAAGTCGCTCAAATGGGGAATAATTTGGGGAGTAATTCTTCTGGTAATTGCTCTCATTAATACCATTTATGCTTATAAATACCAAGATGGTATGAAGATGATGTCAGGAATGCAGTATTTGTTGGTACACCGTTCGTTACTGTATTCTTTTCCGGTACTGGTTCTTGCTGAAGAATTTCTCTGGAGGGGGATTATGTTATCTGCTCTCCTGGAAAAAGGCATCAACAAACACCTTGTGGTTGTCATTACGACCATGTTGTTCGTGTTGAACCATTATGCGGTTGCTCCGGTAGATTTAGAAGAGCGAGCTATGATGGCCATGATGGCCTTTCCGCTGGGGATAGCCGGTGGATACTTGGTTTTCTATTCAAAAAATGTCTGGGGAAGCATCGTTATGCATTCAATTCTGATGATAGGAATGATTGCGGCACTTCTTGTCACTAGTCCTGTTTAGCTTGATTTAGAAATAGTCGTTATAACTACCTATGCCTGAAAACCGAATTACCCGGCTGATGCGGAAGGACAAGAAACTCCTCATCGCCTATTACATGCCCGAATTTCCCGTGAAAGGGGCAACGCTGCCGGTGCTCGAAGCCCTGCAGGAATCCGGCGCCGACATCATCGAACTCGGTATGCCCTATTCCGATCCGATCGGCGACGGCCCGGTCATACAGGACGCGGCTCATACGGCCATCCGCCATGGCGTGACCGTGCGGAGCATCCTCGACCTTGTCAAGCAGGCCAGGGCCGGCGATGGATGCAAGAAGATCACCACCCCGATACTGCTGATGGGCTACAGCAATCCGCTGATCGCCTATGGTGGCGACTGCTTCATGGCCGACGCGGTCGAAGCCGGGGTTGACGGGCTGCTGATTCCCGACCTGCCGCCCGAAGAGTCCGTGGACTTCCTCGACCGGGCAAAGCACTTCGGGCTTACCGTCGTTTACCTGATTTCACCGGTCACGCCTCCCGAGCGTATCGAGCTGATCGACGGCCTTTCGACCGATTTCTCCTACTGTATCGCCGTCAACGCGACCACCGGGACCGGCAAGCTCGACGATGCCGGCACCGACCAGCGGATCGCGGAGTATCTTCAGAACGTCCGGCAGCACGCGAAAAAGAAGTTCGTGGTCGGCTTCGGCATCAGGGACCGGGAACGGGTGCGTCGCATGTGGGAGATCGCCGACGGCGCCGTGGTCGGTTCGGCCCTGCTGCAGCACGTGGCCACAGCCACCACTCCGGAAGAGACCGCAAGTAAGGCCGCGGAGTTCTGGAAAACCCTGCAGTGACCCTTTGCCTGGAAGGCGTGCCGACCTCGCTGTCGCGACGCCTTTCCGGCTACGCACTTAGGCCTTGAATCCATGCAAGCAACGAGCATATCACCGCCATCGGTCACGGTCGTCATCCCGCACCTGAAGGACCACGCCATGCTGTGCGCCTGCCTCGATTCGCTGAGCAGGACCGAGTGGCCTGCCCTCAGGGTGCTCGTAGTCGACAACGGTGCGGAGGCGTCCGATACCGCCGGTATCGAATCGTCCCGGCCCGAAGTCGAAATCATCCGGCTGGCGTCCAACATGGGATATGCCGGTGGATGCAATGAAGGGCTGAAACGTTGCGCTTCGGAATATGTCGTCTTCCTGAACGACGACACCGAAGTCGACCCGGGGTGGCTCGCCCCCCTGGTGCTCGAGGCTGAACGCGATCCGGCTGTCGGGGCGCTGCAACCGAAAATTCTCTCATTGAAGGCGAGGCGCGAAGGACGCCGGATGTTCGACTATGCCGGAGCGGCCGGAGGGCTGCTTGACCGGGTGGGATATCCCTACTGCCTTGGCAGGACCTTCTCCGGCACCGAGGAGGACCGGGGACAGTACGATGCGCAGTCTGAACTTTTCTGGGCTTCGGGCGTGGCCCTGTTCGCGCGGCGGGAGGCGCTTGTCCGTCTTGGCGGGTTCGAAGGGGGTTTCTTCATGCACATGGAGGAGATCGACCTCTGCTGGCGGATGCGGCTTCACGGCCTGCGCGTCCGTTCCGTGCCCCGGTCGGTAGTCTGGCATGAAGGGGGCGCCTCTTTGCAGCAGGGGAGCCCCATGAAGGTCTACTACAACCATCGCAACGCCCTTTGCATGCTTCTCCGGAATCGCGGCCTCGCGGCACTCTGGTTCCTTCTTCCGATCCGGCTGATGCTTGAAGCCGCTGCCACCCTGTACTATCTTGCGGGAGGCCGTGACGGAAGGGCGCGGGCGGGGCAGGTGATCCGGGCCGCTGTTGACAATTTGCTCAGCCTTGGGCAAACGCTTCGCCAAAGGGGGCAGATACAACGGGGAAGGAGAGTCGCAGACCGGGAGCTGTTCCGGGGAGCGCCGATTTCGGTCTTCCTGTCACGACGGACGGCTCAACGCCCGGCCCGGGGCTCGCAGTAAGCACGGATCGACCTGAGTATCGCCGGCAGGTCCTGGCTCTGCACGAAGCTCACCAGAATCGGGGGCGCGAAGAAATTTGGCTTCATCTTCGCTTCGTAGGTCACGACGGTGCCGGCTCCCTGTTCGCTCGTTACCGCATTCAGGAACCAGTTCCCCTCGTAGACCTTGAAATCGCCGCTCACCTGCTCGAAATGCAGCCGCTTCGGGAACTCCTCGTCGACCTTCAGCCTGAACTGAACGCTTCTTTCGAAAATGAAGATGCCGGATTTTCCCGTCTGCTCAATGATCTTGCAGGGGCCGTGCTCCTCCACAAGAGCGCTCGAGGTCACCTTCGGCATGGTTTCGTGCAGATGGCCGTAATCGGTCAGCATTCCCCATACGACCTCCGGAGGCGCCTTCACGAACACGCGTCCTCTCGCCCCGATGACGTCGGTGGCAAGCCAGTCGATATCGACCAGAAGTTCACCACGCAGGAGTCTTGCGGTTTTATCCGTTTCCAGTTCCATATGGGCGGTGTTTAACAAGTTAGCCTGTTCATGCAGGCCTGAAGCCGGTACAGGGGAGGGGGAAACTTCTCGCCGGCAATTACTTCAATGTACGCCTCATCCTGTTCAGCTGCAACCCTCCACCCCTTCGCTTGCATCCATGCCCCCCCCTCTGTATCTTAGAGAGATGGGGACGTTCATGACATTGTATAAATTCTTCGGTGAAGCTATCGCTCAAGAACCAAAAAAACCATCAATACTATGCCGAGAGGTCCACGACTGGATGCACCGGGAACCCTGCACCATGTGATGGTGAGGGGGATTGAGGGGAACTTGATTGTCTCCGATGATCATGACAGAACGGAATTCGTGTCGCGATTGGGGCGGGCGGCTTCATCGACATCGACGATAATTTATGCCTGGGCGTTGATGACCAACCATGCTCATTTTCTGTTGAAAAGCGGCAATGTCGGGCTTTCGACGTTCATGCGAAAACTGATGACTGGTTATGCAGTCTCGTTCAACAGGCGTCATAAGCGTCATGGGCATCTGTTCCAGAATCGCTACAAATCGATCGTCTGTGAAGAGGAACCATATAGAGAGAGGGGACGTTCATGACATTGTATAAATTCTTCGGTGAAGCTATCGCTCAAGAACCAAAAAAACCATCAATACTATGCCGAGAGGTCCACGACTGGATGCACCGGGAACCCTGCACCATGTGATGGTGAGGGGGATTGAGGGGAACTTGATTGTCTCCGATGATCATGACAGAACGGAATTCGTGTCGCGATTGGGGCGGGCGGCTTCATCGACATCGACGATAATTTATGCCTGGGCGTTGATGACCAACCATGCTCATTTTCTGTTGAAAAGCGGCAATGTCGGGCTTTCGACGTTCATGCGAAAACTGATGACTGGTTATGCAGTCTCGTTCAACAGGCGTCATAAGCGTCATGGGCATCTGTTCCAGAATCGCTACAAATCGATCGTCTGTGACGAGGAACCATATTTTCTCAAGCTGGTCAGTTACATCCATCTCAATCCCTTGAGGGCGGGGCTTGTCTCATCACTTGAAGAACTGAACGGTTATCCATGGTGCGGCCATGCCGTTCTGTTGAACAGGCAGGAGTATGCATGGCAGGATCGGGATTATGTCCTTCGTTATTTTGCTGAACTTGATGGAGCGGCACAGCTGGCATATCTGGATTTTGTTGAAGCGCAAGGGGAATTGGGACGTCAGTCTGAACTTACCGGAGGCGGCTTGATCCGGTCTGCAGGAGGCTGGTCGGAAGTGCTTTCGATGAAGCGGCGCGGTGAGCAGCAATTCAGTGATGAACGGATATTGGGGGGCGGAGATTTTGTCAAGGAGCTTCTCGATGAAGCTGAAGAATCAGTAAAATCAATGGTGCCTGTTTTCCTGAAAAGCGAGACGGCAACCAAGGTTCTTGAGTCTCGATGTTCAGGCTCGGGTCTGTCGTTGAACGTTCTGAGGAGTGGATGCAAACTGCCGCAATATGTGAAGCTGAGAAGTGAACTTGTATTGTGTTTTGTTCGGGACCTCGGGTTGTCCTATGCGGCAACGGCTCGGCTGCTTGGCGTTTCCGCATCTTCTGTGAACCAGATTCTTCGTCGGTTCGGATGAGGAATGTATAGAATGTCAGGAGCGTCCCCAAGGGTCAGTCTTGGGCGGAGAGTGGTTCGGCGTGTACGATGATCCTTGAGGTTTCGGGGAGCCGCTGGTAGATCAGCCCTTCGAGGCGGCTGGTCATCGAGTGGACGTTTTCCAGGGAGGTTTCGTCTTCGAAACTGCAATGCAGGGTTATGCAGAGCTTGTCATGCTCCGTCACCAGGATCCTGATTTCATGGACGTTCACGATTCCGGCAATTCCGTTGGCCACCTGCCTGATGGCATCGACGACCGCAGCTTCGTTTTCCGGCGAAATGGGCAGGGCGCTTCGCTCTTCATGTCGCAGCGGGTCGAGGTGGATGCAGATGTCGATGTCGCCGTTGAATTCGCTGTGCAGATCCTTTTCCAGGCGGGCGACGCTGTCGTGGGCTTCACGGATGGTCAGGCGGCTGTCGACCTCGACATCGAAGGTGATCTGCTTCCTCTCCCCCGAGAGTGATGTGGAGATGTTGTGGGCGTGCAGTCCGTGGTTAAGGCCGATGACGTGGATCCTCTCAGTGAGCGTTTCACTGTCGAGCACGATCGGGCGGGCGTTGACCGTCACGTCGCTGTCGGGCAGAGCCTCTTCGATGCGGCGCTCGGCTTCTGCGCAGATCGCGCGGACTTTTTCCTGAGGGAGGGTTCGGCTGACGGTGAGGGTCAGGTCGATGAATACGAACGGGCCGGCAGGCTTGATGCGCATTTTTTCGATGGCCACAACCCCTGGCACCGTGGAGGTGATCTCTTCTACTTTTTCGGGCAGTCCTTCTGGCGCAGCGTCGACCAGCACATCGATCGTTTTCCTGCCGAGCTGCCAGGCTGCATTGCAGACCAGCACGGCTACGACCATGCCGGCGATGGCATCGGCCCAGGGCATGCCGAAGTAGACGAAGACCAGGCCGAGCAGCACAACGGCCGACGAGAGGATATCCGAGCTGAAATGGAGGGCGTCGGCTTCGAGTGCCTGGCTTCCGGTCTCTTTCGCCACTTTTTTCAGGGCCCTTGAGCGGGAGATATCGACGACGATCGAGACCACAATAACGGCGATCGCGTACCATTTGACCTCGATCTCGGCTTTTCCGGCCATCAGACGTTCCGTGGCGGCATAGATGATCCAGATGCTGGTCAGGAAGAGTAGGCCGGTTTCGATCAGGGCCGTGACGCTTTCGATCTTCGTATGGCCGTAATGGTGTTTCCGGTCCGCGGGCTTGTCGCTGATCCGGACGGCGAACCAGGTCAGGGCGGCCGCGCCGAAGTCCATCGCGGAATGGGCTGCTTCCGAAAGGATGCCGATACTGCCGGTCATGAGCCCGACGACGATTTTCAGGAGCGTGAGCAGCAGGCTCGCCGAGACGGAACTCAGCGCGACGCTCTGCTTTTTCTGTTCGTGTGAACTCATTTCAATGGAGGAAAGATGAATGGCAAACGGTTATTGGAGTGAAATATACGGTTTCAACCGCAAAGGCCATGAGTTTCCGGCCGCCGATGGTGTCTCCGGCTCAGCAGACCGGGTAATAGCCTTCGGAAAGCCTTTTGCTGAACTGATCGATGTTTTCGAGCTCCCGGTCGATGATTTCCATTGCCTGTTTCCGGATCTCCCTGAAATCCGATCCCGGTTCGGTGGTGAGCTGCGCCGAAGCGATCAGCGGCAGGTCGACCGGTTTTCCTATCTGGCTGCACAGGTAGATGGTCACCTCCCTGACGCCTGCGGTTTCCCGATGGATCCGCGCGGCGATTTCATGGCTCAGGATGTTGTAGATCTTGCCTACGTGGTTGACCGGGTTCTTGCCTGCGGCCGCCTCGGTGGTCTGGGGGCGGTTGAAGGGGATGAGTCCATTGACCCTGTTTCCCCTGCCGACCTGTCCGCCGTCTCCGCCCTCGGCCGAGGTGCCGAGCACGGTCAGGTACATGCCAGCTTCTCCCCTGGTCGGGTCGTCGAGGGTGTTGATGTCAATCCTGACGTCATCGAGCAGCTTGTTTTCCGATTCTATGAATTTCAGCAGCTCCTCCTGCAGTTCCGCCTTGCGCTCGAAGTACATTCTCGGGTCCCTGACATAGCGGTCAACGAAAGCTGCCGCCACGGTCAGGGTAAGGCTTCTGCCGAACCTGTAGCCCATGATCTTGATGTCCTCGCCGATTTCCGGGAACAATACCTTGTGGCCGGGGGAGTTCAGATGCCGCTCGGCGGCAAGCACCAGGCGTTCCGTTTCGCTCAGGGGCGCATAACCGACGCCTACGGAGGTGTCATTTGCCCCGATGATCTTCCGGCTGAAAGCATCGGTCAGTTCGGGGGAGCCTGGCTTGATCTCGTTCTGGAAGATGACTTGAGAGTCCGGGTCGACGAACCGCAGGTTTTTCCTGATCCAGGCCTTCGCTGCGGATTCAGCGATATCGCCGACCTGGATGAGCTTTTCGTCGCAGGTGTAGGTGGCGCGGTCGCCGAAGATGATTTTCATCGGTTCGATCGCGATGCCCCCTCCGGCTTCAGGAAGGGTTCTGCCGGCAACCAGCATTCCCTTGTCGATGTTGTGGTGGCAGATGCGGCCGAAGTTCTTTCGATACTCCCTGCAGAGGTCGAGGCAGACCGCCTCCATGATCGAGTCGCAGATGGTGTCCGGATGTCCGGTACCCTTGCGTTCGACCAGTTCGATAAGCTGTTCCTCCATGGGGCCCGCAGGGGCCCTGTCGATCATGATGTTGCGTTTCGGATTCATCCTGTGAGTCCTCCTCAGTGTGTGGCGGGGGATGGATCGGAGAAGGGGGGAGATTTACCGTAATGTATGAATGGGCCATCTCAGCTGCAAGAATGGCTGTACAGGAAGGTGCGCAGGGATCTTGCGGTTACCTCTCCTGCGCATCGTGATCCGGAGTTTCCTCGACCTTCGATGCGAGCACCTTGTCGATGCGCTTGCTGTCCATGTCGACCACCTCGAGGCGCCAGTTTTCACACATGGCGACGTCTCCGGTCTGCGGCATACGACCGAGAAGCCACATGATCAGGCCGCTCAGGGTGTGGTAAACCCCCTTGTCCTCTTCGGGTACGCTTCTGAGGTCGAGCGTGTCCTTGAGTTCCGGAACGGGGATCAGGCCGTCGAGCAGCCATGAGCCGTCTTCGCGCTGGATCGCCCATGAGTCTTCGATGTTCCTCGGGACGAACTCCCCGGTGACGGCTTCGAGCATGTCCTGAAGGGTAACCAGGCCCTGGGTTTCGCCGTATTCGTCGACCACGAACACCATCTGCGTGCCTGAGGTCCTGAAGTGTTCGAGCAGCTCCATCCCGGTCAGGGTCTCCGGTACGAAGACGCAGGGCTGCAGATTCCCGGCGAGGTTGGTGAGGCTGCCCTTGAGCGTCTGAGAGAGCAGCTGCTTTGCGTTGATCACCCCGAGCAGCGACTGGAGGCTGCCGTGGCAAACAGGAAATCGCGAATGTTCGGATTCGGCCACGAAGCGCATGTTCTCCTCGAGCGGCAGGGTCGTGTCGAGGTAGATGATTTCTGAGCGCGGCACCATCAGGGATCCGAGCTGGCGGTCGTCGAGCCTGAAGACGTTGCGAACCATCTCGTGCTCGTGCTGTTCGATGATGCCTGCCTCGGAGCCCTCTTCGAGCAGTGCGTGGATCTCCTCCTCGGTTACGCTCGGCGCAGTCTGCTGGTGCTTGCCGAGGATGCGAAGGATAGCGTCCGTCGAGGCGGAAAGGAGCCTGACGAAGGGCCTGGTGAGGGTCGAAAGGGTCTGCATCGGCCGTGAGACGATGCAGGCGATGCCTTCGGGGTTCGACTGGCCGAGGCGTTTGGGCACCAGCTCCCCGATCACGATGGTGATGTAGGTGATCGACAGGACCACGAAGACCGTCGCGCTGATATGGCTCGCTTCGGTGTCCATGCCGAGCGACTGGAGCTTCAGGGCGAGCGGCGGGGCGAACGCCGATTCGCCGATGATGCCGTTGAGTACACCGATGACCGTCAGGCCGATCTGGACGGTCGACAGGAACCTCGTCGGCTCCTGTCCGAGCTTGACCGCCACGGCCGCGGCCCGGTCGCCCTCTTCGGCCAGTTTCGTCAGGCGGGAGCGTTTGGCCGTGATGAGGGCCATCTCAGACATGGCGAACATGCCGTTCACCAGGATAAGCAGAAAGAAAAGTATGAAGATTTCCATAGGGTCAGGTAAGTGAACAAACGCAGCCAGACCATCGGCCGGCCCTTTTGACAGGTAGTATACGCTATGGTTAACATTTTTTTTCGCTTTTTCGATCACCGTCCTGGATTCGACCGATCCTCAGGCTTATGGGAGCCAAATGGAATTGTCGTGAGCGGTTCGAGAACGAGTCGTACAGCGCGACAGTTCAATCCCGGGCGGCCGAGAAAATCCAAGAGGAGGCTGCCGCCGGGCATCAGGAGATTATGGGGCTCGATGATTCGCGGATTGATTCCGGCAGGGGGCATTCCTGGCGATCCGCAAACGGTGGAAAAACGACAAGAGCCCGGTCCATCGCCGGGCTTTGTTCTATCATGAAGTGTTCACGGCCATAGCCGGGTGAGCCGATTATTCAGGCTCTCACATAAATTGGTAGCAGCCGGTCGACGGCCTGCCGGGGAGCCTCGATTTTATGCGACTCCGTTTACCTTGATGATTGCATCAGGATACTCTTCTCGCAGTGCATCGTAAATATCTTCCGGGTCATCTTCACCAAAAGATTCCACATCGATCGGGAAACCGACTTTTCTGGAATCATCAATTACTTCGCCCTCGGGGCTCATGATCTTGATGTGCCAGCCTTCCTTGTCATCATACTTGTCATACCGTGCGTTGACCTTGATCTTATCCATTAAATATCTCCCATGAATATGACTGCGCCAACAACCGGGCAGGGCCATCGACGCAAATACTGAAACTGAAGTCTGCCCTCTTCGCTTAACAAAAGGTCAGGGAAAAAACCACCATTTACAAATGCTATTTGCGTGTGTGTGCATGATTGAAACGCTCCCGCATGCTGAAACCATTGCAGCTATTGGTTTCTGTCGGATATGCGGGATATGTGCCGGCCTGAAAGAGTATTTATTTTGCGGTATATTGCCTGTGGGCGTCGGGAAGTGAAACGTCAACGTACCTGGCGCATGGTGAGGTATCTGTAGCGTCCTGGAGGTTATTTTTGCGGGTAAGTTTCTTTATCATATTGATGAATAAGCGTTTATCTGCCCCCTGTTAATCCTGTACCGTCATGAAAATCGGCATCTCTTGTCACCATACGTACGGCGGGAGTGGCGCGGTGGCCACAGAACTCGGCAAGGCGCTCGCCTCGCGCGGCCATACGATCCATTTCTTCAGCCAGGCAGCCCCGTTCCGCCTCGGCATGTATTCGAAGAACATCTTCTTCCATGAGGTTGAGGCGATGAACTATCCGCTTTTCGAAAGCCCGTATTATGCGTTGGCCCTCGCCTCGAAAATCGCAGAGGTCGCGTTTTACGAGAAGCTGGATGTGGTGCACGCCCACTACGCCATCCCCCATGCCATCAGCACGCTCCTGGCCCGCCAGATGCTTGAGGAGAAGTGCCCCGGGTCGAAGTGCTTCCGTATCGCCACGACTCTCCACGGCACCGACATCACGATCGTCGGCGCCGACAGGAGCATGCATGATGCCGTGCGCCTTGCGATCAACAAGTCCGATGGCGTGACGGCCGTATCGGGTTACCTGCGTGACGAAACCATAAGGACGTTCAACCCGCGGGTACCCATCGAAGTGATTCCCAATTTCGTCGATACCTCGATTTTCAGGCGGATGCCCGACAGGGAAACACGGGATCTGTTGGGCCTGAACGATCGAAAGGTGGTGATCCACATCTCCAATTTCCGGCCGGTCAAGCGAATCGGTGACGTGCTTTCCGTTTTTGGGTGGATTCGAAGCCGTGTTCCCGCAACACTGCTGTTCGTGGGCGATGGACCGGAAAGAAGCGGAGCCGAGACGTGGGTCAGGGAGAATGACCTTGTCGATAGCGTGAGGTTCCTCGGCAAGATCGACGACATCGTGCCGCTTCTTTCGATCGCCGATCTCATGCTCATGCCGAGCAACGCCGAGTCGTTCGGCCTTGCCGCCCTTGAGGCGATGTCGTGCGGCGTGCCGGTCGTGGCGACCGCGGCCGGCGGATTTCCGGAGTTCGTCCGGCACGGCGTGGATGGATTCCTGCTGCCTCCCGGCGATGTCGAGGCCATGAGCATCAGCGCGATCTCCCTGCTGGAAGACGACCTGATGTGGCAGAGGTTTTCGGAGGCGGCCATAAAGCAGGCAGGGCAGTTTGATACTGCCCTGCAGGTGGAAAGGTATGAGTCGTTTTACCGTAGGCTGGTCGACGGTTCCGGGGTTTCCCGGAACGGGCAGGATCAGTAGCGCTTCGTCGAAAGCAGCACTGAGCGGTACTTGTCGAGGTCTTCGAGTACGGCGCCGGTGCCTCTGGCAACGGCCGTAAGCGGATCCTCGCTGATGTGCACGGTCAGCTTGGTCTCTTCGTTGATCTTCGTGTCGAGCCCCTTGATGAGCGCGCCGCCGCCGGCGAGGAACAGGCCACGGTCAAGGATGTCTGCCGAGAGCTCCGGTTTGGTGACTTCAAGGCTCTTCTTGATCGAGGTGATGATCTGGCTGATCGGGGTTGCGATGGCTTCGCGGATTGTCGCCGAGTTGATTTCGCGCTCTTCCGGCAGCGCCGTGACGAGGTTCCTGCCCCTGACCATCATGGTGAGCTCCTTTTCGAGCTTGTATGCCGAGGCGATCCTGATTTTGACCTCTTCTGCCGTGCGCTCGCCGATGGCGAGGTTGTAGGCCTTGCGGAAATGGCGGATGATGGCATTGGTGATGTCGGTGCCGGCCACACGGAGCGATTCGCCGGAGGCGATGCCGCCGAGCGAGATGACGGCGATTTCGGTCGTGCCGCCACCGATGTCGACGATCATGTTGCCCATCGGCTCCTTGACGTCGATGCCGATACCGATGGCCGCGGCCATTGGCTCAGCGACCAGGTAGACCTCCTTGGCGCCGACGTGTTCGGCGGAGTCGCGCACGGCGCGCTTCTCGACCTCGGTGATGCCCGAGGGGATGCCGATCACCATGCGGCGAATGCCGAGGGAGAATTGCTTTTTGGTCTTGTTGATGAGGCCCTTGATCAGCTCTTCGGTGGCCTCGTAGTCGGCGATGACGCCGTTTGCGAGCGGCTTGATGGTCACAATGCCCGGGTGGGTCTTCTCGTGCATCAGGAGTGCGTCCTGTCCGATGGCGACGACCTTGCCGGTATTGCGGTCGCGGGCGACGATGGATGGTTCGTTCAGAACCACGCCCTTGTTTCGTATGAATATGAGGGTATTTGCTGTCCCGAGGTCGATGGCGATGTCCCTGAACAGGTCACTGAAAAAGCCCATGATAAATAAGGATCTTGGTATGAAGCATAGTGCGCTTGGAAGGAGCTTTTTTCAGGCTTGGTTCCAAGGTTTCAAATGAAGCTGTAAGGTACTTAATGGAAGTTTTTTTTCAAATGAAAACATCGCCTTATTGGCGACTATTTCAGGTCCGGCCCTCAGTCCCGGAGCGGTCGGGGTTTCGTTAAATGTCGGCATTCCGTACATTGCGATACGAATGGAATGCCTTCAGCGACGACAGGCATCCTGGCCGGGCGTCAAGTTCCGGCTATCCAGCAACCAATCGAAGACGCAGTGCTCAAGATCTATCATTTTCCAAAGGAAGAGGAGGCCCTCAAACAGCAGCTCAGCCGTACGGTATCGTTCGATCCCGAGGCCCAGCGCACGGTCGACGACATCCTTTATCGCGTGAGGACGGAAGGCGACGCCGCAGTGCTCGACTTCACCGAACGATTCCAGGGGGTCCGGCTCGCCGACATGATGGTTTCGCCGGAAGAGATCGAACTCGCCTACCGGGAGGCCGAACCCGAATTCATCGCCATCCTCGAGGAGGCTTTCCGGAACATCACGGAGTTCCATCGCCACGAGGCTGAGCGCAGCTTCTTCTACGAAGGACGTGGCGGGGTGATCCTCGGCCAGCGGGTTACGCCGATGGATCGGGCTCTGCTCTACGTGCCCGGCGGCAAGGCGGCCTACCCCTCGTCGGTGCTCATGAATGCCGCGCCCGCCCAGGTGGCCGGGGTCAGGGAGATCTTCATGACCACCCCGTGCGATGCAGAAGGGAAGGTGAGCCCGCACATCCTGGCTGCGGCAAGGGTCGCCGGCATCGGTAGCGTCTGCAAGCTCGGTGGCGCGCAGGCCATCGCCGCCTTCGCATTCGGCACCGGGAGCATACCCAAGGTCGACATCATCACTGGACCAGGCAACAAATATGTGGCGCTTGCCAAGAAGCAGGTGTTCGGCCACGTCTCGATCGACAGCATCGCCGGTCCCTCCGAAGTGGTGGTGATCGCCGACGCCGATGCCGACCCGGAATTCATCGTCATGGACATGTTCGCCCAGGCCGAGCATGACCCGGACGCGTCGGCCGTGCTGATCACGCCCTCGGAGTCACTGGCTTCAGCCGTGAAGGAGCTCGCCCGGGAACTCGCCGGAGGCATGCTGCGCGGTGAGGTGATTTCGCGGGCACTCGCTGCGAATGGAGCCATCGTGGTAGTCGACAGCATGGCCGAGGCTTGCCGTGCGTCCGACATGATCGCCCCCGAGCACCTCGAGCTGCATGTGCCCAACCCATGGGAGATCCTTCCTGACCTGCACCATGCAGGTGCGATCTTCATGGGCCCCTGGTCCTGCGAAACCGTCGGTGACTATTTTGCCGGACCCAACCACACGCTTCCGACCAACGGAACGGCGCGCTTCTTCTCCCCGCTATCGGTGCGCGACTTCGTCAAGCACACCTCGATCATCTCCTGGTCGAAGGATGAGCTGATGCACTCCGGCGCGAAAATCGCCCGTTTCGCCGACCAGGAGGGGCTCCAGGCCCATGCCGAGGCGGTCAGGGCAAGATTGCGGAAGTTATGAGGGTCAGCGATTTCGACTACGACCTGCCTGCCGACCGCATCGCCTGCTATCCTCCCACTGAAAGGGGCACGACGCGCCTGCTTGTGATCGAACGGGCGACGGGGCAGCTCAGGCACGCAGCCTATTCGGATCTCGATACCTTCCTGGAACCGGGAGACCTGCTCGTGCTGAACAACAGCAAGGTCATCCGCGCGAGGCTGCTCTGCGAAAAGCCGACCGGCGCCCGCATCGAACTCATGCTGCTCGAGAAGCACGAGGGCGCGCAGGAGCTTGCGCTTTATCGCGGCCGCCTGAAAAAGGGTGACAGGCTGCTGTCGCATGGGGCCGAGCTGAAGGTCGAGGATTTGCCGGATGACGGTATCGCGAGGCTCTCTCGAACGGATGGCGGGGAGGTTGCAGCCCTGTTCGAAGAGCACGGTTCCGTGCCGATCCCGCCCTACCTGAAGCGTGAGGCTGAAGCGCTCGACCGCGAGCGTTACCAGACCGTGTTCGCCGGTCGCCCGGGATCGGTCGCGGCTCCGACGGCGTCGCTCAACATCACCGGCGACCTGCTCGAACGGCTCAGGTCGAAAGGGGTCAGGATTGCCGAGATGACCCTGCATGTCGGCCTCGGCACCTTTCTGCCGATCAGGTCCGAGACCTTCGAGGAGCACGTCATGCATCGCGAGTTCTACACGATCTCTTCCGAAACCGCCATGGAGATCGGCAAGGCCAGGGCGGCGGGGAAGCGGGTGGTGGCGGTCGGCACCACGGTCACCAGGGCGCTCGAACACGCCGCCGAACGCCTTGTCGGGTCGGGCTTCCGTGAGGCGGTTTCCGGTGAGGCGGACATTTTCCTTTATCCCGGTTGCAGGTTCCGTGTGATCGATGCGCTGCTGACAAATTTCCATGCTCCCCGCTCAACCGTTTTAATGCTGACGGCCGCATTCGCCGGCAGCGATCTGCTGAAACGGGCCTATCGCGAAGCGCTCGACAAGGGCTACCGGTTCCTCAGCTATGGCGACAGCATGCTGATTGTTTGATTGACGAGTGACGAGTCGCAAACGGCGAGTGACGTGTCCTGTTCTGTCATTCTGAGCGTAGCGAAGAATCCAGACCAGGCGGGCAAGTGATGGATCCTTCACTCCGCTACACTGCGTTCAGGATGACAGGAACAGATTGACCGGTTGGGACGGCAAACGGGCATGACCATGCAGGAGAAGTTCAGGCCATTACCGACAAACGATGATCCATTCGTTCATAATCCGGCATGCTACGGTCACAATATTTCCTTTCTTGAGGGGAAATATTCCTCTGTGGCTGAATATCTTAGTCCACGAGCAGTAAAAGGCCTGAAAATATTCGGTTTGCCTCCCTTCTCCGACGGTGGGTTCGTTGTATTTCATTTGCGTCTGCCGTATTTTAACCTTTTATATTTTCGGGCAACCGCCTGTCCAGCCTTTTTCGATCACGGCATTCACCTATAATTCCAATCATTCAGGGAGATTTTCATAATGAGTCTCGTCAGTACATATCGCTCTCATACGGAAGAACGTGCACAACTCGGTATTCCTCCGCTTCCCCTGACCGTCGAGCAGGCCCGTGAACTCGTGGAGCTGCTTCAGGAGAACCCGGTGCAGGAGCAGGAGTACCTCCTCGGCCTGTTCCACAATCATATCAGCCCCGGCGTCGACGATGCTGCCTTCGAAAAGGCTGCGTTCCTCGATCGTATCATCCGTGGCGAAGCCTCCTGCGCGGCCATAACGCCTGTCGAGGCCGTGAAGATCCTCGGCACCATGCTCGGCGGCTACAACGTCAAGCCGCTGGTCGACGCCCTCGGCCATGCCGACCAGAACGTGGCAAGCGCTGCGGCCGAAGCCCTCAAGAGGACCCTGCTCGTCTACGACTCATTCGATGCCGTGGTCGAGATGTCGAAGAGCAACAGCTTCGCCAAGTCGGTCCTCGATTCCTGGGCCAACGGCGAGTGGTTCACCGAACAGCCGCTCCTTCCTGAAAAGATGACCCTGACCGTATTCAAGGTGCCGGGCGAAACCAATACCGACGACCTTTCGCCGGCAGGCGAAGCCTTCACCCGCAGTGACATCCCGATGCACGCGCTCAGCATGCTCCGCTCGAAGATGGACAACCCGATCGCCACCATCGCGAGCCTCAAGGAGAAGGGGCATCCGCTCGCCTACGTCGGTGACGTCGTGGGTACCGGTTCGAGCCGCAAGTCGGGCATCAACTCGGTCCAGTGGCATCTCGGCGAAGACATTCCGGCCGTGCCGAACAAGCGTACCGGCGGTGTCGTGATCGGCAGCATCGTGGCTCCCATCTTCTTCAATACGGCCGAGGATTCCGGCGCCCTGCCGATCCAGGCCGATGTCACCTCCATGGAGACCGGGGACGTCATCGACGTCTATCCGATGGCCGGCAGGATCGAGAAGAATGGACAGCAGATCGCCTCCTTCACGCTAGAGCCGAACATCCTGGCCGACGAAGTCCGGGCCGGCGGCCGCATTACGCTCATCATTGGCAGGAACCTCACCCGCAAAGCCCGCAAGGTGCTCGGCCTTGGTGACGAAACGATCTTCAGCAAGCCGCAGCAGCCTGCCGACACCGGCAAGGGCTACACCCTCGCCCAGAAGATGATCGGCAAGGCCAGCGGCCTGCCCGGCGTCCGCCCCGGTATGTACGTCGAGGCTGAAACGCTCACCGTTGGCTCGCAGGACACCACCGGCCCGATGACCAGGGACGAGATCAAGGAGCTTGCCGCACTTAGCTTCAGCGCCGACCTCTTCATGCAGAGCTTCTGCCACACCGCGGCCTATCCTAAACCCTCCGATGTGAAGATGCACCGCAGCCTGCCCTTCTTCATCATGAGCAGGGGCGGCGTTGCGCTCAAACCCGGCGACGGCGTGATCCATACCTGGCTGAACCGCATGGTGCTTCCCGATACGCTCGGCACCGGCGGCGACTCGCACACCCGTTTCCCGATCGGCGTCTCCTTCCCGGCCGGTTCCGGCCTGGTCGCCTTTGCCGGTGTGACCGGCACCATGCCGCTGAACGTGCCCGAATCGGTGCTCGTCAGGTTCAAGGGTGAACTCCAGCCGGGAATCACCCTGCGTGACCTGGTCAACGCCATTCCTTACGTCGCCATCAAGAAGGGGCTGCTCACCGTCGAGAAGAAGGGCAAGAAGAACATCTTCGCCGGCAGGATCCTCGAGATCGAGGGCCTTCCGCAGCTCAAGGTCGAGCAGGCCTTCGAGCTTTCCGACGCCTCCGCAGAGCGCAGCGCCGCAGCCTGTACGGTCAGGCTCGATAAGGAGCCGGTGATCGAATACCTCGAATCCAACGTCAAGCTCCTCGGCCAGATGATTGAAGAGGGTTACGGCGATGCCGACACCCTGCGCCGTCGCATCGGCAAGATGCAGGAGTGGCTCGCCAATCCGCAGTTGCTTGAACCCGATGCAGATGCCGAGTACGCTTCCATCGTCGAGATCGACATGTCCGAGATCAAGGAACCGATTCTTGCCTGCCCGAACGATCCGGACGACGTGGCTACCCTCAGCGAAGTGCTGGCCGACGCGAAGCGCCCGAAAAACATCGACGAGGTTTTCGTTGGCAGCTGCATGACCAACATCGGCCACTTCCGCGCCCTCGGCGAAGTGCTCCGAGGCAAAGGCCATGCCAAGGCAAAGCTCTGGGTCGTGCCTCCGACCAAGATGGACCTGAAGAAACTTGCTGAAGAGGGCTACTACTCGGTGTTCGGAGCAGCCGGCGCAAGGGCTGAAATTCCGGGCTGCTCGCTCTGCATGGGCAACCAGGCCCGTGTGGCGGACAACGCCGTGGTTTTCTCGACCAGCACAAGGAATTTCGACGACCGCATGGGCAACGGGGCCCGGGTCTACCTCGGTTCCGCGGAGCTGGCGGCAGTCTGCGCACTACTGGGCCGCCTGCCCGAAGTCGGCGAATACATGGAGGTAGCAGGGGCACTTTCAGTCAATGCTGACAAGGTGTACAGCTACCTCAATTTCCATCAGGTGAGCAAGCAGGAACTTGAGATGTTGGTCGATTGATTGATTTTGCTTGGCATAGCTGTCAAATTATCGCATATTATGGCATACAGCATTGTTTGAAAAATCACTGTTTTTCGTTATTATTCGTGAGCTGAACAAGCTGTTATATTATTCGAAAACCCAAATGCATTGGAACCATGAAAAAACTTTTCGCTGCACTCTTCCTCTTGAGCTCCGTTTCTTTCGTTGGCTGCGCTCAGAAGGCTCCTGAAGCTCCGGTCGAAGAGCCGAAGCAGGAAGCTCCTGCTGCTGCTCCTGCTGCCGCTCCTGCTGAGCAGGCTGCTCCGGCTGCTGCTCCGGCCGCTCCGGCTGCTGGCGAAGCTGCTCCGGCTGCTGCTCCGGCTGCAAAATAAGTTCTCTAACAGAGACTTTGCACCAAAGGAGACAGAGGCAACTCTGTCTCCTTTTTTTGTTCCCGCAAATAAAAGGGGACGTTGTTTAATATCGTTAGCTGGTCGATTTGCCGACGATATTACAACGTCCCCTTTTATCTTCACTTAAATCTTCAATTGCCTGATCCGGAAACAGCAGGATATGAAATAGAATGTAGATTTCGTACAATGGTTTGGCAAATATTGGCTTGACTGGATACGTCTCAATCTTTCACGCACCGGACGGCAAGTCCCTGTGTCTTGCTGATCGAAACCCGATAGACAGCGGAGTAGCTGTTGAACATTTCCCTGTACCATGCAGAAGACTCGCTGGCTTCCGTTGAGCTCCAGAAACCAGCATTCGATCCTGAGAGATAAAATTTGCCGTTATTGCTTCTGTAACCAGATGGAAGCGCCGTAAACCTCGAACGGTTGTCGGCTCTGACGAGCGGGGGGTTCCACTGGATTTTCGATTTGAGCGAAGTTGCCGATCCTCTATCTCCTCCAGTAGCACTGACCAGCTGACTCCATTCGTCGTCTGATGCCACATGCCAGCCTTGCGGAGCCGGCCCGCGGGAATCGTTGACTGCAAACCAGTTGTAGAGTTTGCCGTAAGTCCTGCCCTTTTCACTGTCGTTTTCGTAATAGCACCAAGCCCCGGTGGTGAGTCGGCTCCATGCTTCCGGGTCCTGTACCTGGGGGATTTCGTCTCCATTGCGATAATGGTCAACGTCAAGATTTTTAACCATCCATACTTTACCGCCAATAGTTACCGAAGGAAATCCCTTGCTGTTCGTTTCCGCCGACTTTGCCTCAATTGCGCTGAAAAGCAGCGTCAGGACAATAAAGATCTTCCGTATCAGGTTGAGCTTGTGGTTTCTGTTCATCATGTTACCCGCAGTTTATGATTGATGAAATAATAGCACTCATTAACACGGTTACTCCCCTGGGCCGTTAAATCCACCGATCGGCTACTCCGTCAATACAGATCAGTATCTTTGCAACGTTTTGAACTTCGGCACCATTCCCCAGTCCTGGAAAATAGGGACGGTATTCAAAATATTCACTTACGACGAGTTCACGCCAGGTTGCACGCGCTCTTTTATAACAAGGGACGTTGAAGAAGCGCCGATGAAAACCGAGATGTAAAAGGGGACGTTGTCTAATATCGTTAGCTGAATCTTGTTTGTTAATGATATTAGACAACGTCCGTGTGCCGCAGCAAAGCTGCGTGAGAGATGAGGGTCGGCCCCATGTTTTGGTTCAGCGTGAATTGGTGAATTTCTCCGTTTTTCTACGCTAACTCAAACGGTCGAATTCTCCAATTCACGCTGAACCAAAACAGCCATGTACATCAAAACCATCGGTATCTACCGGGCAGAAGCCAAGATCGGCCTGGTGAATCTGACATATAACATGATGCGTTGTGTGCTGCTCGGCAAGCCAGTTTACAACGTTTTCCTGCGATAAGTACGCCCGATATGTCCGAAATCATGGGTTTTTAGCCCCAGATCTGTCAAAGAACGATTGTTTCTGCCGGGGTTGCCGGCAGATGCCAGCGGACGCTGGCAAGAGAATATTTCAAATCACAGTTTATCGAGGTGCCATATAGTCACTCCCCGCCGTATCACAGAACTCTTTACCAGTGCAACGGTGAACGGATGCGTTGTTGAAAAGGAAAGCTGATGGGCGCGCTTTGCAGCACCCACCAGCTTTTCCGGTTTGCGGGCCATTATGGGATTCGGCGGAATACTTCGACCTGGCGAGCCCGGTCAGAACTTGCCGTTACCGTTTTTCCATGCTTCCCTCGGCGGGATGGCCTCGATGACATCCCAGTGTTCTGCGATGAAGCCGTTCTCGGCCCGGAAAAGGTCATAGAACGAAGAGTGCGTCCTGCCGAGCATACCTTCACTGACCACCAGGATGAAGTGTCCTTCCCCAAGCACTTTGTGGATCTTATGGTATTCCATGGTGATCCCTTGCTTCGCCCAGGCTTCGAGTGCCACGCCGAGGCCTGAGAGGCCATCGGCAATGTTCGGATTGTGCTGCAGGTAACGGTCGCCGTCAAAATAGCCGGCAAGCTTGTCCATATGCCCGTTCACCAGGATCTCTTCGACAAAATTCCGGACCAGCTCCTTGTTGGTCAAGGTCCTGCGCAGATCACCGGCATCGGTTGCTCCGTCAGTCATCGTGCGCCCACTTGGGTTCAGCCCATCGGGTTTCGGCTGCAGGTTGTCCCAGTGCTCGACGATCAAGCCGTCTTCGAAACGGAAAATATCGAAACCGATTTTCGGGCCGAAAAAGTCATAATCGGTATGGGCGAACACATACGGGCCGTCGACGAATGCCCTCACCGTATTCACCCTTGCCGAACCTTGAGGCAGTTGGGACAGTAGCTGGCCAAAACCGGCCAGTCCATCTGCAACGCCCATGTTATGCTGGATGTAGGTTCCGGGATTGATATAACCGACCGGCTCAGACTCAGCGGTTTCGATACTTTTCAGAAGACGTACGACCTTTTCTCTGTTCGTGTATTCCATGATGCCCTCCTGTTGCATGATTGTTTGGCTTTCGAAGCGCACGGCCATGGACCGACGCGACATTCCTGATCGCAATTGCGTCGATCGGTGCAGCGCTGGAGGCCTTTGCTTCTTTTCACTGAAGGAAAGTTGCGACAACAGGGGCGGCTGATAAAGGTAGAATTCGGCCGTTAGATGATAGTTTCAGGCCGACGGGTGGGCATCACGAAACTCGAGCGGGGTCGATCCGCTGACGCGTCGGAAGAACTTGATGAAATTGGTAGGCTCATCAAAGCCGAGGAGGTAGGCGATCTGCTTGACGCTTTCGGAGGTATGTACCAGCAGCCGTTTTGCTTCAAGCACAAGCCGCTCATCGATCATCTGCTTGGGTGACATGCCGAGCGCCGTCGATGTTGCTTGAGCCAACCGTTTCTGCGTAATGCACAGCTCCTCGGCATAGGCGGCCACCGCCTTATGCGTCCTGAAATCCCGTTCCAGCAGTTCGCTGAACCGTTGAATGCACTCGATTACCGCACGTTTAGCGGTTGCATGGAATGTATTGTTATCGATTTCCCGTTCGGCCATTAAGAGCATCGCCTGCAGATGGCTCCTGAGGATATCTGCCTGATAGCGGCCGCTGCCCTTCAGGAACTCGCTTTCCATCAGCTCGTACAGCAGGGCAAAACCTCGTTCTTCGGATGATGAGGAGAAGCGGATGTTCGACACCCCGAAAAGCGTATTGAAAAGAGTGCCGCTCCGCAACAGGCGACGATCGTCGTCGGTTCTGCAGAAAAAGGCATCGGAAAACAGCACGGCCTTTCCGGTAACGTTGCCTTGGCACTCGAACCGGCGAACCGATGACTTGTCGAGGAAGACGATCATTCCGGATGTAACCCTAATGGGCCTGAAATCGACGAGCAACGTCGTGTCGCCGCCATCAAACCACAATATCTGATAAAAGCCGGTCCTGTGCGGGCAGGTCAGGATTTCAGGATGCTGCCCAAGCAGTTGCTGAAGAGAAACCATTTCGAATTCATGAGGCAACTCGGGCCTGAATGCATAATTTTTGATCTCGGACTTCATCAGCAAACTTGTATAACGTGTTAAGGAGCATGAGAGCTTGAGACCTCAGGTAGGCTGATGACTCCGGAACCAGGGAACGCCGCACTGTAAGCACAATAACTGCAATCAATAAACCACATTTTGCATTTAGTGTAGCCATCGCCCTCTGATTCCCCGAGCATGACGCCTGTGCATCCCCGCCTTCTACAGGGTGGACGAGTCGCGAATCAGCTGATTGACCGTCCGGGTGCCTCAAGCGCAGATACATGTGCAGATCCTGGAATTTCAACAAACCGGGGAGAATAAGGGACGGTATTCAAAATATTCACTTGCGATCAGTTCATGCCTGTTTGTATGCGCCTTGAAAGAATATGCTGTTAAGTATATAAATATTTGTATAATTCGTAGTTTTTTGTGATTAAAGAAAAGAGGTCTCAATCGAAACGAGATGTCAAATGCCGAGAGGAGCAAGACTCGATACACCGGGCACCCTACATCACGTGATGATAAGGGGGATCGAAGGCTCGCCGATTGTCTCTGATGACCACGATCGTGCGCACATGGTCGAACGATTGGGTCAGGTATCCAAAAATACAGGAACAGCGGTGTATGCCTGGGCATTGATGACCAATCATGTCCACATGTTGGTGAGAAGCGGGCCGACAGGACTCAGCGATTTTATGAGGAAGTTACTTACTGGCTATGCCATAAGATACAACCGCAGGCATCAGCGACATGGCTATCTGTTCCAGAATCGATACAAGTCCATTGTCTGCCAGGAAGACCGCTACTTTCAGAAGCTGGTCGGTTATATCCACTTGAATCCGTATCGAGCAGGTCTGGTTCACTCCCTTGAAGAACTGGACACGTATAAATGGAGCGGCCATTCGGTTCTGATGAGTCGGATTCGGAATGACTGGCAAGATCGGGATTATGTTTTGAGCTGTTTTGGAGAGACAGAGGGTGCGGCTCGTCAGTCGTATATGAGATTTGTTGAAGAACAGAGCAGCATAGGTCATCAGCCTGAGCTGGTTGGTGGAGGATTAATTCGCTCAATCGGAGGCTGGGCTGAGGTAAAAACAATGAGAAATCATGGAGAAAAACAGCTCGGGGATGAGAGGATTCTCGGCGATGGTGACTTCGTCAGTGAAATGCTGACCGATGCAGGAGAAAACAGGAAAGGGTTGCTTCGAGCTTCAGAATTAAAGCAGAAAGCTGAAGAAGAACTCGAGCGGCAATGTCAGGAACGAGGTTTAAGTCGAGAACTTGTGAAGTCGGGAAGCCGTCAACGGGCGATATCGAAGCTGAGAAAGGAGATTGTGGGTATTCTGGTAAGGGAGTTCGGTTTAACCCAGGCGGAGACCGCCAGAATGCTTGGGATTTCGACATCAGCTGTTGCGGGAATTCTGAACGCAACGCCGTAACTGAATAAATTGAATACCGTCCCTCAATTGGGAGATAAAAAAAAGACACGGAACATGCCGTGTCTTTTTTGCTGAGGAGCCAGGACTCGAACCTGGAATTGCCTGATCCAGAATCAGGAGCCTTACCAATTTGGCCACTCCTCAATCGCGATGTGAATATACGAATTAATTTGAATTCTCATCGCCTGTTTTTGAGTTTTTTTTATCCTTTTTGGCGACCGTATTCAGGGCGGTCTGGTGACGTAAGGTTAGTGCTCTGGAATGGGGCATGCCGGCCAGAGGTCGAGGGCGCCTCGTCGCATAACGGGCCTGACCTGTGTTCCGGACCAACGGGAGGGTCGGCGATGCGGGGGCAGCTGAATTTTATTCCTGTTGCGACGGGTTACCAGAAATGTAGCTAAGGCTGTGTCTGGCGTGGGGGGGGGCTCTCATGTGTCGGGAGGAGCCGCAACAGGTCAATAAATCAAATGGAGTGCTTCATGGCACGAACCGTCAAGCTTTCCCGATCAGTCTTAAAGTCGTTGACGTATCGACTGATGGTTATGTGTCTCGATTTCCTCACGATATACCTGTTCACCGGAGCGGTGCGTATCGCGCTCGGTTTCATGATCGTGAGCAACCTCTATACGACAATCGGTTATTTTTTGCATGAGAGGGCCTGGAGCCGAATCCAATGGGGTATCGAGGAGGGTGATGATTTCGAAAAAGGGAAGTGAACACCGGAGAGGCACAAAACAAAAAAGACTTACAGGTTGAAACCCGTAAGTCTTTTTGCTGTATGGTACACCCGAAGAGAGTCGAACTCCTAACCTTCTGATCCGTAGTCAGATGCTCTATCCAATTGAGCTACGGGTGCATGACAATAATGAAACCACTGATAACCATTCGGCCCACTGAATCGTTCCTCGCGATTTCCAGAGGTTTCATTGTAGCGTGTACGGGATTCGAACCCGTGATCTTCGCCTTGAGAGGGCGATGTCCTGGGCCACTAGACGAACACGCCAGGTAATTGTACTCAAAGTTACTGCCAGTTGGTGGGCCCTGTAGGACTTGAACCTACGACCCAGCGATTATGAGTCGCTTGCTCTGACCAACTGAGCTAAGGGCCCTCTAAGCCTTGCTTTAGAGTGAACTAAGGTATCACTTTTAGCCGAAAATGCAAAACATTTTGTTGCGTTTCTTTCGGTTTTTTCAAGAAAACTCCTGGTACTTTTCCCGCTCGATATCGGCGCCGAGCGAGGAGAGCTTTTTTTCGATTTTTTCGTATCCGCGGTCGAGATGGTAGACCCGGAGCACCTCTGTGGTCTCTTCGGCAACCAGACCGGCAAGCACGAGGCAGGCCGAGGCCCTCAGGTCGGTGGACATGACCTTGGTACCGTTGAGCTTCTTTGGCCCATGCACGACAGCCTGGTTTTCCTGGATGTCTATGCTGGCGCCGAGCCGGTGCAACTCCGGAATGTGGTTGAAGCGTTCGTGATAGATCTTGTCGATGATGTTGCTCGATCCTTCGGCCTGCGTCATGAGGGCCATCCACTGGGCCTGCATGTCGGTCGGGAAGCAGGGGTAGGGCTTTGCCGTGATGTTTGTCGCCTTGAGCTTCTCCGGAGCGGTCAGCGAGACGTAATCGGGGCCTGTCGATATGGTGCATCCGGCTTCAGCGAATGCTTTGAGCACGGCATCGAGCTGATTGGGGACAACTCCGGTAACCGTGATCTCGCCGCCGGTGATCGCCGCTGCGCAGAGCAGCGTGCCGGCTTCGATGCGGTCGAAGATGTTGTCGAAAGATGTCGCATGGAGGCGATCCACACCCTCGATGACCAGGGTGGTGGTGCCGATGCCGCTGATGTTGGCACCCATGCTCTGAAGGAAATTGCAGAGGCACTCGATTTCAGGTTCGATGGCCGCGTTGCCGAGGATGGTCGTGCCTTGGGCGGTCACGGCCGCCATAAGGGCGTTCCCTGTGGCGCCGACCGATGAGATCGGGAAGTCGATCTGCGCGCCCTGAAGCCGGTCGCCCTTGACCTTGGCGTCAATGAACCCTTTTTCGATCGTGATCTCGGCGCCTAGCTTTTCCATGGCCATGATATGCAGGTCGACCGGCCGGGGTCCGAAAGCGCATCCGCCGGGCAGTGATACCCTGGCGTGGCCGAACCGCGACAGCAGTGGACCGAGCACGTAGATCGAGGCCCGCATCTTCTTGACCAGTTCGTACGGTGCTTCGATGTTTTTCAGGTTGGCTGTCGAAACGCGCAAGACATTGTCATTGAAAGAGATCTCCGCCCCGAGGTACTCGAGGAGCTGACTGAAGGTCCTGACGTCCTGCAGGTCCGGTATATGGTTGATCGTGAAGATGCCTTCTGGAGCCAGCAGGGTGGCTGCGATGACCGGCAGGGCCGAGTTTTTTGAGCCGGAGGCGGCTATCGTGCCCGAGATCCGCTTTCCCCCGCGGATGACAAGTTTGTCCATACGTTCCTTTGTTACATCTAAACAGCTAAAGGCCGTATGTTAATTAATTCGGGCTCAGAACTGCAAATTAATTATTTTACAGCCAGTTTTGAGCAGGTCATCGAACCGGATCGTCGTGGACGCCGGCTTCGTCAGGCCAGCAACCCTCAGTGCCAACCATTCCGAAGCCATGCGAATTTTTCCCGGCAGTCGTCACATATCTTCAGTTATCCGGATTTTCCTGTGCCTGGTCATCCTCCTGGCCGCCAACCTTGCGTTGCGACCTGTCGGGGGCCATGCCGCCGGGCAGGAGATGGGCAGGATCCTCCAGGAGCGCAACAGGGTCGAAAATAACCTGAAAGGGCTGAAAAAGCAGCTGGAGGAGTACCAGCAGAAGCTGACGAAGACGCAGAAAGAGGAGGTGAGCTCCATCAAGGCCCTGAACAACATCAGGTCGCAGATCCTGGTCTATCAGCGCCTCATCGGCGAAAACCAGACCTACCTGAACAGCCTCAACAGCCAGATCGACGCCCTCCATGCAGAGCTTGACGTCAACCGTCAGAACTACGGTCGCGTATCGACGGATTTTCAGCGTCTTGCGATTGCGGCCTACAAGCATGGCGGTGATCGCGACGCCGAAACGATCTTCTCTTCCGGCTCGGTGAACGATGCCCTGGTCAGGGCCAGGTACATGGGTTTCCTGTCGCAATCGGTCAAGTTCAAGGTGAACGACCTGCAGTCGAGCGCCCAGCAGATTCAGACCGCCCAGGCTTCGCTTCAGGAGAGTTACCGGCGGAAGGAGGCTGCGATGAAGGCCCAGCAGGAGCAGCTCAAGGATTTCGCTTCAAAGCAGAAGGAGAAGGAGACGGTGCTCAGCGGCATCAAGGAGGACCGCAAAGCCTACACCGCCCGTATCACCGAGGTGCGGCGGAAGCAGCGGGAGATGCAGTCAAAGATCGAATCGCTGATCATGGCCCAGCAGACGATCATCCAGAAGGAGCAGGAGCGTGCCCGGCAGGCCGGGTTGCAGCGCCAGCGGGTCCGTGCGAAGCTTGCCGAAGCGAGGCGACTGGAGGCAGAACGCCTTCGGCAGGCAGCCGCCGAGCGCCGCCGCCTGATGGAGGGTCGGCAAGCAGCTGCCCGTCAAGCGGCGGCTAGCCAGCAGGCAGCGCGCCAGACAGCGGCCCGTCAGCCTGAAGCCGGAGGTGGTGACGTTCATCAGGTGACGCTTCCACAGGTCAAGGCTCCACCCTCGAAGGTTTCGCCAAGGGCGGTTTCGTCTGTGGCGATGCCGACAGTTCCTCCAACAGCCCCGTCGGCAGCTCCGGCTCCGACCACCGTCGAAACAAAACCGGAGCCCAGGCAGGAACCGGTGCGGGCCGCGGTGAAAGAGGAGCCGCCCCAACCGGTTGTCGACCCTGAGGAGACGGAAATCGCACGGGTATCGGCTGATTTCGACAGGGCCATGGGCAGTTTGCCCTGGCCGGTCGGGAACGGTGTGGTGGTCCGCCATTTCGGATCATCAAGGGACAAGGACCTGAACATCGTCACGACCAGCAACGGCATCGACATTTCGGTGCCGGTCAACAGCGCGGTCAAGGCGATCTCCGGCGGCAAGGTGGCGCAGATCGCCTACCTGCCGACCTTCGGCAACGTGGTGATCATTCGCCATCCCAAATCGTATCTTACCGTCTATGCAAACCTCACAAGGGTTTCCGTGGGCAAGGGGGAGGTCATCCGGGCAGGCCATTCGCTCGGTGCCTCCGGCTCCATGCCGGAAGGCGGTTCGGTCGTGCATTTCGAGATATGGAAGGGCAAGGTCAAGCAGAATCCTGAAAAATGGCTCAGATAAGAGGGGCGGATCTATGGGCGTGAAGTGGCTATTCATGACGATGTTCTCGGTGCTTTTCCATCCCGAAGCGTTCTGGAAGGAGCAGGGGGAGCGTCGCGAGGGTGTCAACGCGATGAAGGATTATGCCGCACCGGTCATCGCGATCGTACAGCTCGTCAAGCTACCGCTGGTCGGCGTACCGAAGCCGGCCATGATCCTCGCCATCGTCAGTTTCATTGTCGATGTGGCCGTGCTCTACCTGTTGTCCGGGGCGATCGCTTCCGTTGCCGGTCGCGACCGGAATACGTCGTTGCAGGATGATGTGCTGTCGATGCTGTGCTATTCCCTGACCCCGATCTGGCTCGCCGAGCCCTTCTATTTCGCAGGGATCTGGCGCTGGCTTTTCCTTGCGGCCGCCCTTCTGCACGCGTTCCTGATCCTCAAGCCGGGCCTCCAAGCCACGCTCGACAGGGAGGTGCCCCAAATCGACGCACTGACAGGCAAAACCGCCATGCTTACCTTCGCGGCAACACTCGCCTCGTTCATGGCGATGACCGGCCTCATCCGTATTTTCACCTCTTTATGATTATCACGATATGCAGCCTCATGATCTCCATCTGAATTACGGCCTGGTTGAATCCATCCTCGTAGCGTTCATCCGCAACGAGATCAGGAAGTTCGGATTCAGTTCGGTCGTGCTTGGCCTTTCCGGCGGCATCGATTCCGCCGTGGTTTGCGAACTTGCCGTCAGGGCGCTCGGCCCGGAGCATGTGCTCGCGCTCATGATGCCCTACAGGACCAGCAGCGGCGAGAGCCTCGACCACGCCAGGCTCATGGTCGACCGGCTCGGCATCGAGGCCGAAGTGATGCCTGTAAGCGCCGTGGTGGACGCTTTTTTCGCGGATAAGGAGGATGCCAGCCGGCTCAGGCGTGGAAATGTGATGGCCCGCGCAAGGATGCTCTGCCTCTATGATGTGTCCGCCAGGGATGGACGCCTGGTGCTCGGCACAAGCAACAAGACCGAACTGCTGCTGGGCTACGGCACCATGTTTGGCGACATGGCTTCGGCCGTCAACCCGATCGGCGACCTCTACAAGACCCAGCTCCGCGGCTTGGCCTGGCATCTGGGCATACCGGCCCCGCTCATCGAGAAGAGCCCTTCGGCCGACCTCTGGGAGGGGCAGAGCGATGAGGAGGACCTCGGGTTCAGCTATGAATCGGTCGACCGCCTGCTCTACATGATGCTCGAAGAGCGCATGGACCGCGACGCGATCATTGCCGAGGGCATCGACCCGGCTTTCTACCAGCGGGTGAGGGGCATGGTCGTCAAAAGCCAGTACAAACGCATGATGCCGGTCATCGCAAAGCTCTCCGGCCGCACGCCCGGCATCGACTTCCGCTATGCGAGGGACTGGCAGGAGGTGAGGTAGCGGCTGGGGTCCGCGTCATACAATCATTCGATAACCCTCGAAAAAACGGTCCCATACCCAGCAGGGTCCTAACCCTGCGGACACTCGTCGCAGGAAACACAAAACACTCCCGGAAACACCGTCCCATACTCAGGAGATCCCGACTTGTCGGGACGACGGACACTCGTCGCAGGAAACACAAAACACTCCCGGAAACACCGTCCCATACTCAGGAGATCCCGACTTGTCGGGACGACGGACACTCGTCGCAGGAAACGCAAAACACTCCCGGAAACACCGTCCCATACTCAGGAGTGGCTTTAGCCCGACGGACATTCAAATCTTACATTCTCCCGTGTAGCCCCCGGCTTCAGCCGGGGGGAGGGGGCGGGGAGGAAGATACTGGGGTCAGGCCTTGCAAAAGTTGCAATTTTAAAATGCAACTTTTGCAAGGCTTGACCCCAGAGTTCAGAACGAGCGCAGGACGGTGTCTTTCAGGTAGTACTTGTCGTCCTTTTCCGGGTAGTCGGTCGTGTAGTGCAGGCCCCTTGACTCGCGTCGCTTCAGGGCGCTTTCGATGATCAGGCTCGCCACCTTGATGATGTTCCTCAATTCGATGATCTGCGGTGTGATCCGCGTCTTCTTGTAGTACTCCTCGGTCTCCTCCTTCAGGAACTCGATGCGCCTCAGCGCGCGTTTCAGCCTCAGGTCGCTCCTGACGATGCCTACGTAATCGTTCATCACCTCCTGGGCCTCCCGCTTGTTGTGCGACACGAGGATCCACTCCTCGGGGTTTGTGGTGCCCGTGTCGTCCCAGTCGGGGAACTCCAGGCCATGGTGGATCGAATGCAGCCGCTCCTTGATGTCGAGGCTCGACCGCCAGGCGAACACGAGCGCCTCGAGCAGGGAGTTGCTCGCCAGCCTGTTGGCGCCGTGCACTCCCGTGCAGCTGGTCTCGCCGCAGGCGTAGAGGCGGTTGATCGTGGTCCGGCCGTGGTCGTCCGTCCTGATGCCTCCGCATGAGTAATGGGCTGCCGGCACGACCGGGATCATCTCCTTCGTCATGTCGATGCCGTACTCGAGGCAGGTTTCGAAAATGTTCGGGAAGTGTTCCCTGACTTTGTCAGGATCGAGGTGCGTGACGTCGAGAAAGACGCACTCTTCGCCGGTCCTCTTCATCTCCGAGTCGATCGCCCGGGCCACGATGTCCCTTGGCGCCAGGTTCTCCCGCCGGTCGTACTTGTGCATAAAGGCTTCGCCGTCCTTCATACGGAGAATCCCGCCGAAGCCGCGCACGGCTTCCGAGATCAGGAAGGATTTTGCCTTCGGATGGAACAGGGAGGTGGGGTGGAACTGGATGAACTCCATGTTGGCGATTTCGGCGCCGGCACGGTAGGCCATGGCCACGCCGTCGCCCGTCGCGATATCGGGATTCGTCGTATGCAGGTACACGTGCCCAAGCCCGCCCGAGGCGACCAGGGTCACCTTCGACATGATCTTCTTGGGCCGGTGGTTCAGGGTATCCAGCACATAGGCCCCGTAGCAGTTGATCTCGTTGGTCTTGATATCGAGATGGTGCTCGGTGATCAGTTCGAGGGCGTAATGGTGTTCAAGGAGCGTGATGTTCGGATGGGCGTTTACCCGTTCGAGCAGTGCGGTTTCAATTTCGCGTCCGGTCAGGTCCTTTGCGTGGACGATCCTGCTGCGCGAGTGCCCGCCCTCCTTGCCCAGGTCGAGCGTATGGTCGGGGGCGAGGGTGAAATCCACGCCGAGCTCGATCAGCCGGTGGATGTGTGACGGTCCCTCGTTGACCATGATGCTGACTATCTCCCTGTTGCACAGGCCGGCGCCAGCATCGAGCGTATCGTTGATATGGAGCTCCGGGCTGTCGGTTTTGTCGACCACGGCGGCAATGCCTCCCTGCGCCCAGTTGGTGTTCGAGGTCGAACTCTCTTTTTTTGTGATGATCGTGACCATGGCGTGATCGGCCATGCTGATGGCAAAATAGAGGCCTCCGATGCCGCTGCCTATAACGAGCACATCGGTCTTGAGTTCCTGTGTCATGTCGCGCGATTGATGCGTTGCCGCAGTTGCCGAGGGCCCGGCCGTGTTGAGACGCGGCCGGAACGAAGAAAGTGCAATATAAGCACAGGGATGCAAACCTGCGGACACTCGTCGCAGTAATACAAAACACTCCCGAAAACACCGTCCCATACCCAGCAGGGTTTCAACCCTGCGTACACTCGTCGCAGGAATACAAAATACTCCCAAAAACGCTGTCCCATATTCCGCAGGGTTTCAACCCTGCGGACACTCGTCGCAGGAACATGAAACACTCTCGAAAACGCCGTCCCATACTCAGCAGGGTTTCAACCCTGCGGACATTCGTCGCAGGAACATGAAACACTCCCGAAAACGCCGTCCCATACTCAGCAGGGTTCCAACCCTGCGGACATTCGTCGCAGGAACCCAAAACACTCCCGAAAACACTGTCCAATATTCAGCAGGGTTTCAACCCTGCGGACATTCAAATCTTACATTTTCCCGTGTAGCCCCCGGCTTGAGCCGGGGGAACAGAATACCCCCCAAAAAAAATCCCGGGCTTTAGCCCAATATCTTCCCTCCGGATCCCGACAAATTTCCATGAAATATTATCAAGCCGTATATTTAATCAGTGACTTCCCCGACATCCCTGAACCCGGCAATCCCCCCACCCCATGCCGATTGTCAGACTCTGGGCCCACTGCATCTGGGCGACCAAGAACCGTGAGAGGATCCTGAAACCCGACATCCGGTCGGAACTGCTTCGCCACATGGCCGACTATGCAAGGAAGAACGGGATCTTCATCGATTGCCTCAATGGCAGCATCGACCACCTGCACCTGCTGGTTTCGTTAGGCGCCGACCAGCGCATATCCGAAGTCGTCCGGATGCTGAAAGGCGAGTCTGCGTTTTGGCTCAACAGGTCGGGGGCGTTCCCCTTCAGGTTCGCATGGCAGGATGACTACTTCGCTGCATCGGTGAGCGAATCGCAGGCCGACAAGGTGAGGAATTATATCGCCAACCAGGTCGAACACCATCGGGTCAAGAGCTTCGCAGAAGAGTATGATGAGTGGGTCGAGAAGTGCGGGTTCGCCAAACCGGGTTGAAACCCGGCGGAAGCTGTGGGAGAGGATTGGGTTAAAACCCTATAAAATAATTGGATATCGGAACCCCGGGCTGAAGCCCGGGGCTACACAAGAGAATGTAAGAGGTTAATGTCCGTCGGGCTAAAGCCACTCCTGAATATGGGACTGTCCTCACCGCCATTCTGCTGAATTCTAATAGCCCCGGGTTTCAACCCGGGGTTCAAGGGGCTACACGGGAGAATGTGGGCGGTTAATGTCCGTCGTCCCATTCGTCGCAAGAAAACAAAACACTCGCGAAACCGCCGTCCCATACTCAGCAGGGTTTTAACCCTGCGGACACTCGTCGCAGTAATACAAAACACTCCCGAAAACACCGTCCCATACTCAGCAGGGTTTCAACCCTGCGGACACTCAAATCTTACATTTTCTTGTGTAGCCCCCGGCTTGAGCCGGGGGAACAGAACCCCCCAAAAAAATCCCGGGCTTCAGCCCAATATCTTCGATGATCCTTGATCCGGGTTGAAACCCGGCGGAAGCCGTGGGAGAGGGTTGGGTTAAAACCCTATAAAATAATTGGATATCGGAACCCCGGGCTGAAGCCCGGGGCTACACGGGAGAATGTGGGAGGTTAATGTCCGTGATCCCATTCGTCGCAGTAATACAAAACACTCGCGAAACCGCCGTCCCATATTCAGCAGGGTTTTAACCCTGCGGACATTCGTCGCAGGAACATGAAACACTCTCGAAAACGCCGTCCCATACTCAGCAGGGTTTTAACCCTGCGGACACTCAAATCTTACATTTTCTTGTGTAGCCCCCGGCTTGAGCCGGGGGAACAGAACCCCCCAAATAAATCCCGGGCTTCAGCCCAATATCTTTGCTGACCCTGTGCCGGGTTGAAACCCGGAGGAAGCCGTTAGGGAGGATTGGGTTAAAACCCTATAAAATAATTGGATATCGGAACCCCGGGCTGAAGCCCGGGGCTACACGGGAGAATGTGGGAGGTTAATGTCCGTCGTCCCATTCGTCGCAAGAACACAAAACACTCGCGAAACCGCCGTTCCATACTCAGCAGGGTTTCAACCCTGCGGACACTCAACTCTTACATTTTCTTGTGTAGCCCCCGGCTTGAGCCGGGGGAACAGAACACCCCCCAAAAAAATCCCGGGCTTCAGCCCAACCTCTTCGATGATCCTTGAGCCGGGTTGAAACCCGGAGGAAGCCGTTAGGGAGGATTGGGTTAAAACCCTATAAAATAATTGGATATCGGAACCCCGGGCTGAAGCCCGGGGCTACACGGGAGAATGTGGGAGGTTAATGTCCGTGATCCCATTCGTCGCAGTAATACAAAACACTCTCGAAAACGCCGTCCCATACTCAGCAGGGTTTCAACCCTGCGGACACTCAAATCTTACATTTTCTTGTGTAGCCCCCGGCTTGAGCCGGGGGAACAGAACCCCCCAAATAAATCCCGGGCTTTAGCCCAATATCTTTGCTGACCCTGTGCCGGGTTGAAACCCGGCGGAAGCCGTTAGGGAGGGTTGGGTTAAAACCCTATAAAATAATTTGATATCGGAACCCCGGGCTGAAGCCCGGGGCTACACAAGAGAATGTAAGAGGTTAATGTCCGTCGGGCTAAAGCCACTCCTGAATGTGGGAGGCTGAAGCCCGGGGCTACACGGGAGAATGTGGGAGGTTAATGTCCGTCGGGCTAAAGCCTTCCTGAATGTGGGACTGTCCTCACCGCCATTCTGCTGAATTCTAATAGCCCCGGGTTTCAACCTGGGGTTCAAGGGGCTACACGGGAGACTGTGGGAGGTTAATGTCCGTGATCCCATTCGTCGCAGTAATACAAAACACTCCCGAAAACACTGTCCCATATTCAGCAGGGTTTCAACCCTGCGGACACTCAACTCTTACATTTTCTTGTGTAGCCCCCGGCTTGAGCCGGGGGAACAGAACCCCCCAAAAAAATCCCGGGCTTCAGCCCAATATCTTCGATGATCCTTGAGCCGGGTTGAAACCCGGAGGAAGCCGTTAGGGAGGATTGGGTTAAAACCCCATAAAATAATTTGATATCGGAACCCCGGGCTGAAGCCCGGGGCTACACAGGAGAATGTGGGAGGTTAATGTCCGTCGGGCTAAAGCCACTCCTGAATATGGGACTGTCCTCACCGCCATTCTGCTGAATTCTAATAGCCCCGGGTTTCAACCCGGGGTTCAAGGGGCTACACAAGAGAATGTGGGAGGTTAATGTCCGTCGTCCCATTCGTCGCAAGAATACAAAACACTCCCGAAAACACCGTCCCATACTCAGCAGGGTTTCAACCCTGCGGACACTCAAATCTTACATTTTCTTGTGTAGCCCCCGGCTTGAGCCGGGGGAACAGAACCCCCCAAAAAAATCCCGGGCTTCAGCCCAATATCTTCGATGATCCTTGAGCCGGGTTGAAACCCGGAGGAAGCCGTTAGGGAGGATTGGGTTAAAACCCTATAAAATAATTGGATATCGGAGCCCCGGGCTGAAGCCCGGGGCTACACAAGAGAATGTAAGAGGTTAATGTCCGTCGGGCTAAAGCCACTCCTGAATATGGGACTGTCCTCCCCGTCATTCTGCTGAATTCTAATTGCCCCGGGTTTCAACCCGGGGTTCAAGGGGCTACACAAGAGAATGTAAGAGGTTAATGTCCGTCGGGCTAAAGCCACTCCTGAATATGGGACTGTCCTCACCGCCATTCTGCTGAATTCTAATAGCCCCGGGTTTCAACCCGGGGTTCAAGGGGCTACACAAGAGAATGTAAGAGGTTAATGTCCGTCGTCCCATTCGTCGCAGTAATACAAAACACTCGCGAAACCGCCGTCCCATACTCAGCAGGGTTTCAACCCTGCGGACATTCAAATCTTACATTTTCTTGTGTAGCCCCCGGCTTGAGCCGGGGGAACAGAACCCCCCAAAAAAATCCCGGGCTTCAGCCCAACCTCTTCGATGATCCTTGATCCGGGTTGAAACCCGGAGGAAGCCGTTAGGGAGGTTGGGTTAAAACCCTATAAAATAATTTGATATCGGAACCCCGGGCTGAAGCCCGGGGCTACACAAGAGAATGTAAGAGGTTAATGTCCGTCAGGCTAAAGCCACTCCTGAATATGGGACTGTCCTTACCGCCATTCTGCTGAATTCTAATAGCCCCGGGTTTCAACCCGGGGTTCAAGGGGCTACACAAGAGAATGTAAGAGGTTAATGTCCGTCGGGCTAAAGCCACTCCTGAATATGGGACTGTCCTCACCGCCATTCTGCTGAATTCTAATAGCCCCGGGTTTCAACCCGGGGTTCAAGGGGCTACACAAGAGAATGTGGGAGGTTAATGTCCGTCGTCCCATTCGTCGCAAGAACACAAAATACTCGCGAAACCGCCGTTCCATACTCAGCAGGGTTTCAACCCTGCGGACACTCAACTCTTACATTTTCTTGTGTAGCCCCCGGCTTGAGCCGGGGGAACAGAACCCCCCAAAAAACTTCCCGGGCTTCAGCCCAATATCTTCGATGATCCTTGAGCCGGGTTGAAACCCGGAGGAAGCCTTGAAGGAGGATTGGGTTAAAACCCTATAAAATAATTGGATATCGGAACCCCGGGCTGAAGCCCGGGGCTACACGGGAGAATGTGGGAGGTTAATGTCCGTGATCCCATTCGTCGCAGTAATACAAAACACTCTCGAAAACGCCGTCCCATACTCAGCAGGGTTTCAACCCTGCGGACACTCAAATCTTACATTTTCTTGTGTAGCCCCCGGCTTGAGCCGGGGGAACAGAACCCCCCAAATAAATCCCGGGCTTTAGCCCAATATCTTTGCTGACCCTGTGCCGGGTTGAAACCCGGCGGAAGCCGTTAGGGAGGGTTGGGTTAAAACCCTATAAAATAATTTGATATCGGAACCCCGGGCTGAAGCCCGGGGCTACACAAGAGAATGTAAGAGGTTAATGTCCGTCGGGCTAAAGCCACTCCTGAATGTGGGAGGCTGAAGCCCGGGGCTACACGGGAGAATGTGGGAGGTTAATGTCCGTCGGGCTAAAGCCTTCCTGAATGTGGGACTGTCCTCACCGCCATTCTGCTGAATTCTAATAGCCCCGGGTTTCAACCTGGGGTTCAAGGGGCTACACGGGAGAATGTGGGAGGTTAATGTCCGTCGTCCCATTCGTCGCAAGAACACAAAACACTCCCGAAAACACGGTCCCATACTCAGCAGGGTTTTAACCCTGCGGACACTCGTCGCAGTAATACAAAACACTCGCGAAACCGCCGTCCCATACTCAGCAGGGTTTCAACCCTGCGGACACTCAACTCTTACATTTTCTTGTGTAGCCCCCGGCTTGAGCCGGGGGAACAGAACCCCACAGAACCCCCATAAATGAAAAAGGCTGCCCCGGGTTTGCTTCCGGGACAGCTTTTTCGAATCGATTTCAATCCTTCATGTTCCCTTTGTTAGGGCAGCAGGACTGCGCAGGAGATTACCGTCGTCCACATGCCGGTTTCGCCTTCGGCGGACTGGGTGATGTTGTATGAGTTGATGATCTTGCCGCTCATCTTGTAGATGCCTTCACGTTCGTCCCAGTCCTTGTTGGGATCGAACTCGATGCCGAGCGTGGTGGCCAGCATCGTGGCCGCGAGGTCTTCGGCATATTCGCCGGACTGCTCGGCGGTTTCGCCGTAGGGGTGGTGCTCCGAAAGGTAGCCGTACTGGGTATCGTCGGCCGGGATCGCCACGCCGACCGATGCGGTGATCAGGCGGTTGTTCTCGTTGGTCGAGTTTCGGGCGAGGACCGCGAAGGTGATCTGTCCGGGAGTCAGGTGCTTCAGTCCCTCCTCAACGCTCAATCGCTGGCATTTCGGGGGGAAAATACTGGAAACCGTGACCAGATTGCATTTTTCGATCTTGGCATCTCTCAGGGCGAGCTCAAAAGAGGAGAGATACTCTTTGTGCCTTCCAACACCTTTGGTGAAGAATACTTTTGTCGGGACAAATGACAATGCGGTTTCTCCGGATAATGGTTATAAAAATTCAGTCACCAGTTTGTGCAATTATAGGAAAAAGCGAACTCATTCAAAACGTTTTTTTCTGCTGGCCACTTTAAAAAACTTCCGCTTGCCGGCCCGGATGATCACCGGGGTCTCTCCGAGCTCCACCACAGCGGTGATATCGGTGATCTTGCCCTCTCCGACCTGCACTGCTCCCTGCTGGATCATGCGCCTCGCTTCGGTCTTCGACGGCGCCGCCCCGAGCTCCATGACCAGGTCCACGATCGGCATGCTTTCCTGGTCGAACTCGACGAGCGGAACGTCTTCCGGAGCCTGTTTCTGGACGATCACCCGGTCGAAATGCTCCTGCGCCTTCGTGGCATCCTCGGCGTTGTAATACTGGGCGACCACCTCGCGTGCGAGGGCCCGCTTGGTCTCCCTCGGGTCGGCGGTGACCCTTTCGGAGATCGTATCGCCACCGTCGGTGTGCTGCGGCAGGAGCAGGTGCCAGTAGTTTTCGATGAGCGTGTCCGGGATCGAGAGCATCCGGCCGTACATCTCTTCCGGAGGATCGTTGAAGCAGATGGCGTTGCCGAGCGACTTTGACATCTTGTCCCCGCCGGAGGTGCCCACCAGGAGCGGCATGGTGACGCACACCTGGGGCTCGATGCCGTACTCGCGCTGCAGGTCGCGCCCGACGAGCAGGTTGAACTTCTGGTCGGTGCCGCCGAGCTCGACGTCGTTCTTCAGGTGCACCGAATCCATGCCCTGGGCGAGCGGGTAGAGGAACTCATGGATCGAGATCGGTTCCCCCGAGCGGTAGCGCTTCTCGAAATCGTCGCGTTCGAGCATCCTCGCCACCGTGTAGTGGCTCGCCAGCCTGATCACGTCGGAGAAGCCCATGGCGCTGAGCCAGTCCGCATTGTAGCAGATGGTGGTCTTTTCGGGATCGAGGATCTTCGAGGCCTGTTCGAAGTACGACCGGCCGTTCTCCCTGGCCTCTTCGGCCGTAAGCTGCGGCCGGGTCTTGCTCTTGCCTGAGGGGTCGCCGATCATGGCCGTGAAGTCGCCGATGATAAGGATGGCTTCATGGCCGAGGTCCTGGAACTCGCGGAGCTTCCTCAGCACCACCGAGTGGCCGAGGTGAAGGTCGGGCCGCGACGGGTCTGCGCCGAGCTTGATCCTCAGCGGCTTGCCGGTCTTGAGGCTTTTGAGGACCTTCTTCTCGAGCTCATCTTCACTCAGGATCTCGACAGTGTTCTTGCGGATGATATCCAGCTGTTCCTTTACGGTAGGGAAGTGCATAGGGGTATACGATTTATGGCAGTGCCGCCCTGATTGTTGTTCAATATTGTTTCCTCAGCTGCTGGAGCTGGCGTTCGGCGTCGCGCGACTTGATGGTCTCGCGTTTGTCGTAGAGCTTCTTGCCCCGTGCAAGGCCAAGTTCAATCTTGAGCACGCCGTGCTTATTGAAGAAGGCCTTCAGGGGGATCAGGGTCAGCCCCTTTTCGCCGAGTTCAGACTGCAGTCGGCGGATCTCCGCCTTGTGCAAGAGGAGCTTGCGGCTGCGCTTGGGTTCGAGCGTATCGAGCGTGTTGAGCTCGTACGGGGTGATCTGCATGTTTTCGAGCCACACCTCGCCGCGGCTGATCGTGGCGTAGCTCTCGTTGAGGCTCGCCTTGCCCAGGCGTACCGACTTGACCTCGCTGCCGAGCAGGGCGATTCCCGCCACGAGCGTATCGAGGATCTCGAACTCGTGGCGAGCCTTGCGGTTCTGTATGACCGTGACGTAGCTGGGCTTGGCTTGCTGTTTTGCCACAGGGTTCTTCAGGTTTCGGATTCGTAGAAGCTTTTCGGGATGAGGTTCCCGATGTTCAGGACAAGATAAGGGTCCAGCGCCTTTTTTACCCGCACCATTTCCCGGATTCCGCATTGGCCATACATCTGCACCAGGTATTCCGACTTCAGCTTGCCGATACCGTGCTCTGCCGAAAGCGTGCCGCCCATCGCCAGCACTTCGGAAACGAGTTTCCGGTACAGCGCCTTGGCGCGGTCGAACTCCGCCCGGTCCCGCGGCAGGATGTTCAGGTGCAGGTGCGCGTTGCCGATGTGGCCGAAGATGATGAAGGTGAACCCCTCTGCCTCGCAGGCGTCGCGGTAAAGCTCGTAGAGCTGCCTCGATTTTGCATCGGGAACGGCCATATCGGTGCTGACCTTGGTTTCGGCCTGGCGGCTGAGCCACTCGTTGACCAGCACCGGCAGCTGGTGGCGGAACTCCCTGAGCCCCGCCAGCCCGTCGGCGTCGAGCGCCGCCCAGCTAAGGTCGGCGGGGGAGCCGCACCCCTCCATCAGCTCCATCCAGGCCTCAAGGCATCGCTCCTCGTCCTCCACGGTAGTCTCCTCCTCGACATAGATCGCCCCGCAGGTGCCGTGGGGGATCTGCGGGTGGCTCTGCCGGAGGAACTCCAGCGACCGCCCATCGAACAGCTCGATCGCCCTCGGCCTGACTCCCGACGATCCGTCACGGGCCTTGTCGACAAAGGCGAAAAGCTCATCCTCGCTCATGAACCAGGCAAGGCAGGCAAACACCTTCACCGGCTCCGGCCGCAGTTGCAGTTCGGCTTCGAGGATGACGCCGAGCGTGCCTTCCGAGCCGATGAACAGGTCCACGAGGTCCATGCCAGGCATCGACCAGTACCCGGCATTGTGCTTCGAGGTCGACGGCATGCCGTAGTCCGGCCTGCGGAACGAAAGCGCCCCAGCCAGCGGCAGGTCGAGCGAAAATCCTCCTTCGGCATCGGCCACCTGTTCCCCCCTCGAGATCTCGATGATGTCTCCCTGCGGCAGGGCAATCCTGAGCGCGCGGACGTGGCGCCTGGTCGACCCGTACCTGAACGAGCGCGATCCGGACGAATTGTTGGCCACAGTGCTGCCGACGAAGCAGCTCTTTTCGGTCGGGTCCGGCGGGTAAAACCACCCGCAGGCGGCAACCTTCGCCTGGAGCTCCAGCAGCTGCGCCCCGGCCTGCACCCGTATGCGGGCGACCTCGTCGTCGAGGGGCTCGACCTCGCCGATCCGGTTCAGCCGGTGCATGGCGATGACGCAATCGCCGAACGGGATGCGTCCCCCGGTCGTGCCGGTGCCGTTGCCCGCAACCGTGTATCGCCGCCCCTCGGCGGCCGCGTTCCGCAGAAGCCCGGCAACCTCCTCTTCGGTTTCGGGGAAAAAGACGCAGGGCGTCCACCCGCTCTTCAGGTTGCTCGTATCTTCAAGGAAGCCCTGTACCGCAGACGGATCCTGTTTGCTAATCACCGGGATCCTCCACCTCGTTTCCGGTTCCCGAGCTGTCGGCAGCCGCCTTGCTCACCTTGGTGGACGACTTCGAGCTCAGCGAATCGCTGGCCGCCTTGATCGACTCGACGGCCTTCGTGTTCGAATAGCCGTTACCCTCTTTGTTCCTGCCGTTCACGTAGAAATTGATCAGCTCCCTGGCGATCGGCGCCGAGACGCTGCCGCCGAAACCGGCGTTCTCCACCAGCACCGTGATGGCGATCTTCGGCTGCTCCACCGGAGCGAAGCAGATGAACCAGGCATGGTCCTGGCCGTGCGGATTCTGCGCCGTACCGGTCTTTCCGGCGACCGTGACCCCCGGGACCTTCGCGAGCGTGCCCGTGCCCTGCAGCACGACGCCCTGCATGCCCTCCTTGACCACATCGAAAGTGCGCTGCGAGATCGGGAGCTTGCGTTCTTCATAGCTCAGCGGCACATATGCCCTCGTACGGGCGTCCCGGTAGCCGCTCACCAGGTGCGGCTGGTGCCAGGTGCCGTTGTTGGCGATGGTGGCCGCGAAGTTCGCCAGCTGGAGGGGCGTCGTGCTGAGCTCGCCCTGCCCGATGCCGAGGCTCACCAGGTACCCTTTCGTCCAGCGTCCCTCGCCGAACCGCTTGTCGTAGTACTCGGTCGACGGCAGCAATCCCCGCTTTTCGCCGGGCAGGTCTATGCCCTCCCGATCGCCGAAACCGAACATCTCGCCGTAATCATGCCACTTTTCGAGCCCCACCTGGAGGATCAGCTTGTAAAAATAGACGTTGCACGACTGCGCGATGGCCCTGGTCATGTTGATGGAGCCGTGGGCGCCGCCATGGCACTTGAACCTCCTGCCGCCGAACTCGAAATAGCCGGGGCAGTTGATGGTCTGCTGCGGCGTGATGGCGCCCTCCTCGAGCGCGGCGATGGAGAGCAGCAGCTTGTAGGTCGACCCGGGCGGGTAGGCCGCCTGGATCGCACGGTTGAACAGGGGCTTGCGGGGGGAGAGCGCGATGTCGGCCCACTCCGTCCTCCTTGTCGTGCCGTTCAGGATGTCGAGGTCGAAATCGGGCTCGCTGCACATTGCCAGGATGCCGCCTGTGGCAGGGTCGACGGCCACCACGGCTCCCGACCTCCCGGTCTGGCGAAGCAGCTTTTCGGCAAGTTCCTGGAGTCCGGCATCGATAGTCAGGTAGAGGTCGTCACCCTTGACGTAGGGCTTGTCGTGTTTGCCGTTCTCGTATTCGCCCATGAGCACGCCGAGGGGGTTGACCAGCTCGAACCTCGCGCCTTTCTCTCCCCGCAGCCGCTCCTCATAGAACCTTTCGAGCCCGGTAGAGCCGATCTTGTCATCGCGGCTGTAGCCCCGCTCGGCAAGCGTATCGAGCTGTTTCGGAGTCAATCCCCTCAGATATCCGAGCAGGTGGGTTCCGGTGAACAGGGTGTTGTACTTTCGCTTGTTCTCCACTTCTATGATCACGCCGGGGAGTTGCCACAGGTTTTCCCTGATGCGCGCCATGGCGACCTCGTCCAGGTCGTGGTACACCGTCGATGCCGCGAATTTGCTGTAATTGCGAGCCTCCTCGATCTGCGCCTTCAGCTCATTCTCCGGGATCTCCAGCAGGAAGGCCAGGAATCCGATGCTCGATTCGCGGATTTCCGAAGGGATGACCTTGACCGTGTAAAGCGGCCTGTTTTCAAGGACCAGCTGGCCGTTCCGGTCGATGAGGTTTCCTCGCGGAGCCTGCACCCAGATCCTCCTGATGCTGCCCGACCTCGACCCGAGATCCCCCTGCTCGACGAGCTGGAGCCAGGCAAGCCGCCCGTAAAGGAATATGAAAACGGCGACAATGAAATAGGTGATACCCTTGACGCCGCGCTGAAGCTTGTCCATGACGTCAGTCCCTCAGGAATTTTTTCAGCGCCAACTGATAGGCGAGTACAGTCAGGACCATGCTCGTCATGGTGCCGATGACGACCATAGACGGTATCCTGATGTAGGGCGGCAGGGCCAGGGGATCGCTCAGCAGCGCCTGAAGCAGGTTTCCTGCAACAAGCGCGGTCCCCGATGCAAAATAGAACATCCTCCTCTTTTTCACCGAAGTCGAGTGGCTGTCTTCGGCAACATGGAAGAATCCGGCCGTGAACCCCTCGACCGTGCCCACGAGCGCGGAAAGGCCGATGTTGCCCGAAAGGAACCCGGCGATCAGGCCGGCGGCGAATCCGTAGGTGGTCCCTGTCCTCTGGCCGACGAACACCGATACGAACGCGATGAACACGGCAAGGATGTCCGGCGATGCGCCGAGGATCACCAGCCTGGAAAATGCGAAGTGCTGCACAACGGCCAGCACGACCATGGAAACCGTATAGATTGGGTATTTCTTTAACACTGCGTCTGTCTGTCGTTTGATGCCTCTTGTCTGATCACTGCCGTTTAGGCTCCTGTTTCTTTTTTACCTCATTCCCGTTCATGATTTCGAGCTTTTCGCCTGAAGGCCTTGCCGGCGAGATCAGCACATAAGACAATGAGGAGAAATCGACGGCCAGCCTGACGTCGACGTCCGAAAAGAGCTTGCTTCCCGAAATTCGGACCACACGGCCGATCGGTATGCCGCGAAGGGCGAAGGTGCTGTGGTCGGAAGTCGTGAGGCGCTCGCCGACCTTCAGGTGGCTGCTGGCGGGCACGTTCTCCAGGTGGGCCATGGCTTCATTACCGCCTTTCCAGGAGAGCACCCCGAGGGTTCCCGTGCTGTCCGACACCACGCTGACCTTGAAATCCTTGTTGATCACGGGCATGATCCTGGAGTAATTGGCCGAAACCGTCGTAATCCGTCCGACAAGTCCGTCCGGCGTCAGCACGGTCATATCCTTCCCGATGCCCTGCCGGGAGCCGCCGTTGATCACGAGCATATTGTCCATGGGGCTGAACCTGCGGTCGACGATGCGCGCGACGAAGAACCGTCCGGTAGACGTCGAATCCCTTCTGGTGACTGCATCCAGGTTTTTAGCGTCACGCAGGGCCGCCTCCTGGTGCATCACACGGGAAAAAAGCCGTGCATTCTGCAGCAGCAGGCGTTCGTTGTCCTCCCTCAGGCTGAAGATATCGCTGAAAGTCGACAGGCGTTCGGATATGGCCGCATTGACCGCAAGCCCCCTGGTCCGGATCGCATAGAGGGTCTCCTTGCGCTGTAACTGCATGAGAAGGATAGATATGCCGCAATACAGCAGGAAAAAAAGATATGCGGTATGCCTTGCGATAAAACGGAAGAAACTGAGCACGTCCCTGATCTTCTGGTTAACTCATCTGTTCACATCGGGCTTTGTGCCTGGCCTGCGTCCGGAGTCGCCTGTTCTGCATCGAACTGAGGCTGCCCGGAGCCCGGCATATGGGCACGGCATGGCGAGGGCAGGCCAGGGTAAACATCGCGAACCCTAATATAAAAGATTAATCCATTCCCGCTATCCAAACTTGTCTTCAGCCGCCATGGGTGCAGATGTCGCAAAGAAACAGGCAGGTGGGCCTTGTCATTCCGATTGCATCGGAAGCTTCGCTCCCCATGAATCGCTGCGGAATGAAGAATCCATATTATTTAGGGCACCTCTAAGAGTGTCATGAGCTATCCCGACCTGTCGGGACAATAAGTTATTAGAGGTGCCCTTTATTGATTGGCAGAGGTTTATGGATCCTTCGACCAACTGCGTTGGCCTCAGGATGACGACATTCAGGTGGGATAATAAATATGAATACTATAAAGTCAGCATGCTCACCCTGCCTAATTATATAATTATCCTTTTGTTTGCATCGTCTGACGGTGTTATGTCACTTTTTATGATGAGTATAGAATGAAATTTTTAGCATTAGAATCGAATTAATAATGTATGTTGTGTTGTGGTTTAATAACTGCACCATATAAAAAATATATAACAAGGCTCATAATGTTTATGTCGTGTAAAGACAAGCATCAGTCATCTCTCCAGAAGCTTTTACTGGCGATCGGGAAACGGATTCGCCTTGAGCGGGAGCGTTTAGGATATACGCAGGAGCAGTTGGCTGAAAAAGCGGGTTTTCACAGGACCTATGTCGGTATGGTTGAGCGTGGTGAACAGAATATTACACTTGAAAGCTGCACTCGCTTTGCCGATGCCCTGGGTGTGGGATTTTACGAACTCATGCATGATATATTACTTGAAGGCGATGATGTCAAGGATATATGATGAGCATGTATCTCATGGCATTATGGTATACCTATAATATTTTATTCCCTTACATCCGCTTCTTATTGATGCATTTCCCGCTATGGTGATTGCTTGCCACAACTGGTCCTGCCAAATGCTTTTCGCTCCCTTCACCTGCTTATTCCGTCCCTGATTTCCACTTTGCCGTTTTAAATCAATCAGTTACCAGCAATGCCCTCACGGCTGCTGTCACTCCCTGGCAGCAAGTCGATGATAATTCCTGTTCGCCTGTTTTATTGCTTTGGTGACGAATATAATCGGTCTAATTATAGTCGGTCTATCTTTAGGCTGTAGATTCCTGTTGCACATTGAGTTAAATTTTGAAATAATAGTATATGTATTTAGTGTATATATTTTGATTATTTATTTATACGCATACCATGAAAAGCGATCAATCTTCATTACAGGAACTTCTTCTTGCCATAGGCAAAAAGATACGTTCGGAGAGGGAGCGTTTAGGGTATACGCAAGAGCAGTTGGCGGTCAAAGCCGGGTTTCACCGGACATATATCGGTTCAGTTGAACGAGGTGAGCAGAATATCACCCTTGAAAGTTGCGTTCGCTTTGCTGATGCCCTGGACCTGAGGGTTTTCGACCTCATGCAAAATACGCTTCTGAAATACAGTGGCAATAGCCAGGACGAGTAAGTTACTGTCACTGCATGTGGTTTCCAGCATTGCTATAGTTTGATTCTGTCGGTTTTAATTGTTGTAAATGTATTCCATGTCCCCCGCAATAACACCAGATACCATCTCGGGAATGAGTACCGGGAGTCGCATTCGCATCGATAGCGGATTGCGCCTGGTGGTTCGGCCTGTGTAGGGGAGATGAACGATAGTCTATTCCGCTGAACAAGCGGAATAGAACGGGTCTGATTTCAATCCCAAAAAACTTTCAGTTGTGACTGAAGGTAGCGAAGCTTTTACTCAAGGTAAACTATCGTCTCCTCATCTTTTTGCCTTCAGGCCTCACATCGTCCACTGTCGTTTCATGCCAATCCTGATTTTTAGTTAACCCCATGCGTCGACAACTTCTTGCAACTGCACTTCCCGCTCTGGCCGCTTTCGCCATGCTCGGCGGTTGTGCCTCCTACCGCGACCTCCCGGCCGGCACGCATCAGCGGATCAGCAGCAAACCCGAGCCAGCAGTCGTCAGGGAGGTGGTCGATATTTCCCCCGGCCATGCAGGTGCACCGATGCCTTTCCAGGCGACCGACTACATCGTCGGCACCAACGATGTCCTTTATGTTTCCGTCAACGGGCGGATGGAGTTCGGTGCTACCGGGACCGGCGGGAATCTCACCACGAACAACACCAACAAAGGGTACCGGGTCGACGGGCGGGGAAACATCTATCTGCCGCTTGCCGGTCGGGTAGCGGTTGCAGGCCTGCCGCTTGCCGATGCCCGCGAACGCATCGACAAGGCAATGCGCCAGTACTTCAACGACCCGTCGATCGTCGTCGAAATCGCCGAATACCGGACACGCCAGGTGTTCGTCTTCGGGGCGGTCAGGAAGCCCGGCCCGGTTCCCATGCCGGCCTCCGGCGTCAATCTTGCCCAGCTGATGTCCAGTGCGGATGCGAATGAATCCGGCGGCAACTTCAAGAAGGTGCGCATCATCCGCTCCAATTCGCCGACGCAGGGAGAACTGCTCATTGTCGATTTCGACCAGGTCTTGCAGGGCCGCTCGGTGCCGCTGCAATTGCAGGAGGGCGACATCGTCTACGTTCCAAAGAGCGCCATCGGCAACTGGAACCAGGTCATCTCCGAACTTCTGCCCTCCCTCCAGGCCGTCAGCGCCACGCTGCAGCCATTCGTCAATATCAAGTACCTGAAGCAGTAACGACGGCCACCGCGGTCATGCCTGCCGCCTCCGACGTTCGTTCTATGTCGCGAAGCACCTGTTTTTTCAATTCTTGACTACCAATCCCTTTGTCCGAAGTACCTCAACAGCCGCAGCCTGCGGAGCAGGAGATCCACCTCGCCGACCTCGTCAACATCATCCTGAGGAGGCGGAAGCTCGTCATTTCCACCTTCCTGGCGATCCTGGTCCCGGCGATGCTGTACACCTTCCTGATGCGGCCCGTTTACCAGGCCTCCTCGACTGTGTACGTTAAAAAAGACAGTGGCAAGCTCGGCATCAACGAGTTGCTTGCTTCTGGTGGTGACAATTCGATACAGGCCGAAATCGAGATCGTCAAGTCCCGGACCATCGCCGAACAGGTCGTCCGCAAACTGTACCTGAACTGGTCGGTCGATGCCTCTTCATCGGCCTCGTCGTGCAGGATCGTCGACATCGAAGCCACCCCGGAGATCAAGCTCCTCGAGCTCACCATGACCGGCCCCGACCGGTACGAGGTGCAGGACGGCAACGGGCGCAAGCTGGGATCCGGCCGTAACGGCATTCCCCTCTCCGTCAAGGGCCTGAAGCTCACCCTGCAGCTGCGAGGCCGGACGGGAGACGACTTTACCCTTACGCGCAATCCGCTCCACAGTGCCGTGGGAGCACTCAGGTCGGCCACCAAGGTCAAGGAGGTCGGCAGAATGACCAACGTGATCGAGGTATCCTACGAGAACAACGGCCCGGAACTTGCGCGTGATGTCGTCAACACCCTGGTTGACGCCTACCTCGACCAGAGCCTCGCCTTCAAGACCCGGGAGGCCGGAAAGTCGGTCACCTTCATCGAAGAGCAGCTGGCCGGCATCAAGGAGGAGCTGGGCAAAGCCGAGCTCAACCTCCAGCAGTACAAAACCTCTTCGGGCGTCGTCAAGCTCGACTCCGAAGCCGAAGAGCTGATCAGGAAGTTCTCAGCGCTCGAGCAGCAGCGGGTCGGCATCAACCTCTCCAAAAAGCAGCTCGAGTTCGCGCTCTCCTCCCAGCGGGAGTCGCTTGCCCAGGGCAAACCCTATTCTCCGGCCGTCATGAAGGACGACCCCCTGGTGGCGGAAATGGCCAGGCAGCTTGCAGGGCTCGAGGTGCAGAAGCGCTCACTGATGGTCGAGTACACGGCCAAGCATCCTGCAGTGCAGAACGTGCAGGTCCAGATCGACGAGATCCAGCAGAAGATCAGGAACACCTATGTCACCGGCATGAACAACCTCGGCAGGCAGGAGTCGGACGTCAGCCAGCGGCTGGCTGCCTATGAGGGCGAACTCCGGGGCATCCCGATCGAGGAGCGCGACCTTGCCCGCTACACCCGCCTGGCCAAGGTCACCGGCGACATCTACACCTTCCTCCTCCAGAAGCATGAAGAGGCGCGCATTGCCAAGGCCTCCACCATCAGCAACATCAACGTCATCGATACGGCAGTGCGCCCCATGGCGCCCGTCCGCCCTGAAAAATCGAAGTACCTCCTGATCGGCCTGGTCCTCAGCATCGTTGTGGCCATGGGTGTCGCCCTGTTCGTCGATTACCTCGACGACACCGTCAAGCATGAAGGAGATGCCAAGAAGCTCCTCGGATTCGCCCACCTGGCCACCATCCCGTACCTCGGCCGGAACGACCAGAAGCGCAGAAAGGTCGGGCAGGAACCGGTCGAGGAAAATCTGGCTACCATCACCCATACCGACCAGCGCTCCGTCGCCGCCGAAGCTTTCCGGGCGCTCAGGACCGCGCTGCACTTCTCGTCGACCGAACGGCAGCGCCAGGTGACCGTGCTGACCAGTTCGTTCTCGGGCGAAGGAAAGAGCACCATCAGCACCAACCTCGCCATCACCCTTGCCCAGACGGGTGCCCGTACCCTGCTGCTCGACGCCGACCTTCACAAATCGACGCTCTACCAGCGGCTCGGCATGAAAAAAATGCCCGGGGTGACCGAACTTCTTACCGGCGACATCGAACTGTCCGAAGCGTTGCAGGATACGGGCATCCCCAACCTCACCTTCATGTCGACCGGCACGACGCCGCCCAACCCCTCGGTGCTGCTCGGCTCACCGGAGATGAAAGCCCTTGTCGACCGGCTCCGGGGCATGTACGACCAGATCATCATCGATGCCCCGCCGACCCTTCCGGTCGCCGACTCGGTGGTCCTGACCTCGGTAGCCGATCATGTGCTCATCGTCATGGAAGCGTCAAGGATCCCGGCCAAGGCGCTCCTGAGGCTGGGCGAACTGCTCAGCAACGCCAGGGTGCCGGTAGCCGGATTCGTCTTCAACAACAAGACGCTCCGCGGGATCGGCTACGGCTATGGTTACGGTTATGGTTACGGTTATGGCTACGGTTACGGTTATGGCCACGGTTATGGTTACGGGCAGGAAGATGTGAAGCAGCGCGGCAAAAAGGCATGGATCGTTCGCCGCGTGCAGAAACTCCTGGTCAAACTTGACGAATTCAGGCGACTCCGTTCCTGATGCGCAACTCCATGATCCCAAGCGAGACCGACTACCATTGTCACCTGTTGCCGGGCATCGACGACGGGCCCGGCGATACGGGAACATCCCTCGAGATGGCCCGCCTGCTCTACGTGGCAGGGTACCGGCAGGTCTACTGCACGCCCCACCTGATCAAGGGCATGTATGAGGCCTCCCGCGAGGAGGTGCTCGAGGCAAGGGCCAAACTCCAGTCGGAACTCGTGCGTGAAGGCATCGGCATCAAGCTGCTCCTTGGACGGGAGTACTACCTCGATGAATTCCTCATGGACCTCCTGGCGACCCCCCAGCTGCTTGAAGGCACCAACTACCTCATGGTCGAGATTCCACCGCAGACTTCGGCCCATCTGGTCAAGGAGACCCTGTTCAGGCTTTGCCGGAAGGGATACATCCCCATGATCGCCCATCCCGAACGCTGCCCACTGCTTGAGGTCCAAGAGCAGGGGACACACCGACCAGCCTGGAAATCCTGGCTTTCGAAAGGCCGTGCAGAAGAGCCAGAGGCGCCCAGGGGCAGCTACGGCCTGCTCGACTACCTGAGCCAGCTCGGTTGCCAGTTCCAGGGCAACCTCGGCAGCTTCGCCGGCTTCTATGGGGGTCAGGTCAAGGCCTGCGCCCGGCAGTTCGAGAAAACAGCGATCTATACCCACCTTGGCACCGACGCGCATTCGCCCGAGGCCATCAAAAGCATGCTGGCGCTCCATTGACTCGCCTTACCGTTTAACCCTCAAGTCAAAAACCTTTTTTTTATGGTTCTTGAGTACCAGATGTTGCCGCCGGATGAGCTGTTCTATCCACCGCTTGCCAGCGCGATCCTTTCCTGGTTCATGGTGTTGAGCCGTGACTGGCACGGGCGTTACACGATGGACCTGCATCAGGGCATCCAGAAATTCCACACCCTGCCGACGTCGCGCATTGGTGGTGTGGCGCTTTTTGCCGCCATGCTGGTCGCATTCCTGCTGGCCGGCGACGCTACCGGGGGGCTTTTGGGGCTGATGATCCTTGCCAGCCTGCCGGCCTTCCTTGCCGGCCTCATTGAGGATGTGACCAAGAAGGTCGGGGTTCGAGAGCGGCTGATGGCAACCATGTTCAGCGGCCTCCTCGCCTGCATGCTCACGGGGGTCCATCTCGGGCACGTGGATGTGCCTCTTGTCGATTCCCTGCTTCGCCATCCGGTTCCGGCGATCATGTTCACCTCCTTTGCCGTTGCCGGTGTCGCCAACTCCATCAACATCATCGACGGCTTCAACGGCCTTGCCGGCGGAGTGCTCATGATCTGTTTCGGCATGCTCGGCCTGATCGCTTGGCATGTCGGCGACATGCATCTGGTGAACCTCTGCATCCTCATGGAGCTCTCGACGTTCGGTTTCATGCTGGTCAACTTCCCCTTCGGCAAGATCTTCATGGGCGACGGCGGCGCCTACCTGATGGGCTTCATGCTCGCCATGACCGCCGTGCTCCTGCCCACGCGCAACCCTCAGGTCTCCCCGTGGGCTTCGATCGTCGTCTGTGGCTACCCGATTATCGAGACCATCTTCAGCATGTTTCGCCGCATGATGGCGGGCACCGGCACCGGCAACCCGGATGCGGCGCACCTGCACAGCCTCATCAAGGTCAACGTGATCAGGCGGTTCCTGCCGAAGCTGCCGCAATACCTGCGGAACTCGCTCGTTTCGCCGGTATGCTGGATGCTGGCGCTTCTTTTTGCCGCTCCGGCCATCAGGTTCTATAACAGCACGTCGATACTGATGCTGGTGGCTATGGCTTCAGCGAGCCTCTACTTTGTGGTTTATCGCATCGTTTTACGGCTTGAGAAACACTGACGCAACCCACCGTCGCCGCCATGGTGGCAGTTCCCGGAAACGGCGTTCGAAAACCCGGACGTACCAGTTTCGAGAGGACTTTACGGTTGAGGCATTGCGCCGGTTTGTGAAAAAGCACAGTTCGGTATCGATTGCGCTGCTTGTTACCGTGACGGCGCTCATGTCGCTGTACGTATTTCTCCATATGATCGCCCCGGCTGATACTCCATGAGTGAATCCGTCCGGTGGTTCAGCATGTGGAGGATGAGTGTGCGAACCGGTGTTGGGTTGTAGTGTGCTGCTGCGGTAGGGTGGGCTACCATATACCTGTATATGCAGTAAGGTCCTGAAGTGCAAGATGGCAGGGAAGAGGTGGAAAAGGTTTTTCAATGGCATGCAACTCAGCATAAAGAACATTGGTTATATTCATTATGCTGAACGATACAGAACGGCTTTAACGGAAGATAGAAGAACCATGAGCCTGACGACAAACCAGGTCAACACGATCGTGAACACCGGTCGCAGAGCTGCAGGGCTGAACATTCTCGTTTGGTTTTTTTGTTCACGGTTGGACTGACAAGTGTTGCCCGTGTTTCCCTTGCGCCTCATATGTTCAGGGAGGAGAGCTGTTCATCCACCTCTTTTCTGGAGCAATGGTATGCCCGAAATAAGCCGCCAGTCACCAATAGGCGCTGATGAAAGATTGGGAATTGGCATGTCAACAGTCCGAACTGAATAAAATCGATCCGCTGGAGTGACTTATGTTTCTGATTGATGTTGTTGAGGTCAACCCATTGGAAGGCAGGAAGCTTGCGCTGAAGTTTGCCGACGGGTTGGAAGGGGTGATTGCCATGGATCAGCTGATCAGGCACTACACGGGGATATTTTTGCCGTTGCTCGACGAGTCGTTCTTCCGGAGGGTCAGGGTTGATCCTGAACTGGGTACGATCGTATGGCCCAACGGTGCGGATGTCTGCCCCGATGTGCTCTACGCGACACTTTCGGGAAAGCCAGTCATTGTCGTCGGCCGGAAGGTTCTCGGTTGAGCGGTTGCTGACGCACGCTTCTCGAACTCTTATGTCGAAGATTGGTAGATTCCAAGAACGGCAGGAAATCTTGCAGCTCATTACTGGGAACCTCTAAAAAGTGTCGTGAGGGGGTTGAGCGCAAGGCGGACGGAGCGCAGAAACCGGATTTCTTCAGCAGGGTTTTAACCCTGCGGACATTTGAAACTCTTACCTATATAGCCCGGGGGAGATGAAGGATTTCGAGCACCGACCAACGCAGCTATCGAGCCGCTGAACAAGTTTTTAGAGCTTCCCTCATATTGCCCCAGGCTTCAGCCCGGGGATAAAACATCCCATATTTCTTCCCTTTGTCAGTATCCCCCAAAATATACGTGGCAGGCCACCGCGGCATGGTCGGCTCATCCATTATCCGCCATCTGATTGCCTCCGGTCATCCGGAGTCCTGCATCATCACGCGAACGCACGCTGACCTCGACCTCACAAACCAGCAGGCTGTCAACGGGTTCTTCGCCTCAGAAAAACCTGACCAGGTCTACCTCGCCGCTGCCAAAGTCGGCGGTATCCACGCCAACAACACTTACCCTGCCGAGTTCATCTACCAGAACCTGATGATCGAGGCCAACGTCATCAATGCGGCGTATTACAACGGCGTCGACAAGCTCCTCTTTCTTGGTTCCAGTTGCATCTACCCGAAGATGGCCCCACAACCCATGCGCGAGGATGCCCTGCTCACAGGAACACTCGAACCAACCAACGAACCCTACGCCATCTCCAAGATCGCCGGCATCAAACTCTGCGAAAGCTATAACCGCCAGTACGGTATCGACTACCGCAGCGTCATGCCCACGAACCTCTACGGTCCCGGTGACAACTACCACCCGGAAAACAGCCACGTTATCCCTGCCCTCATCAGGCGCTTCCATGAGGCAAAGGTTACAAATGCCCCAAGTGTGACGATCTGGGGGACAGGGATGCCGAGAAGGGAGTTCCTCTACGTCGATGATATGGCAGCGGCAAGTGTCTATGTCATGAACCTAGACAAACCGGTATATGACGATCACACTGAGCCGATGCTCAGCCATATCAACGTCGGCTTTGGCGAGGATCTCGCGATCAGGGAACTGGCTGCACTCATTGCCGAAACGACTTGCTATAAAGGCAATATCGTTTTCGATTCGACCAAACCCGACGGAACCCTTCGGAAACTTATGGATAGTTCAAGGCTCAAGAACCTTGGCTGGTCACCTGAGATAACTCTCAAGGAAGGCCTGAAGCTCGCGTATCAAGACTTCGTCAACAACCACGCATAAATGAAGAAAGCGCTTATCACCGGCATCACCGGTCAGGACGGCTCCTATCTCGCGGAACTTCTGCTTGAAAAAGGCTACGAGGTTCACGGCATCAAACGTCGTTCCTCCTCGCTCAACACTGAGCGCATCGACCATCTGTATCAGGATCCGCATAGCAAACAGCAGAACCTTTTCCTCCACTACGGCGACCTGACCGACAGCAGCAACCTCACCCGGCTCATTGCTGAAATCCAGCCCGACGAGGTCTACAACCTCGCGGCCCAGAGCCATGTAGCCGTCAGCTTCGAGTCTCCCGAATACACAGCCGATGTCGATGCGCTTGGTACGCTTCGCCTGCTCGAAGCTATCCGCTTCCTAGGCTTCGAAAAGAAAACGCGTTTTTATCAAGCCAGCACCAGCGAACTCTACGGCCTTGTTCAAGAGATTCCGCAGAAGGAAAGCACCCCCTTCTACCCGCGCAGCCCTTACGCCGTAGCCAAACTCTACGCCTACTGGATCACCGTGAATTACCGTGAAGCCTACGGCATGTACGCCTGCAACGGCATCCTTTTCAACCACGAATCACCGAGAAGGGGAGAGACCTTCGTTACCCGCAAGATCACCCGAGCCCTTACCAACATCAGCCAAGGACTCGAAGAGTGCCTCTACATGGGCAACCTTGATGCTAAACGTGACTGGGGCCATGCCAAGGACTACGTGCGGATGCAGTGGATGATGCTTCAGCAGGACGAACCGAAAGACTATGTCATCGCCACCGGGGTGCAGTACAGCGTTAGGGAATTCATAGAGAAAGCCGCAGCAAAGCTTGGTATCGGCATCCGCTGGGAAGGCACGGGGAGCGATGAAGTCGGGTATCCTGTCATTGCGAGTGAAGCGAAGCAATCCATTCCACTCTGTCCTACGGATAAACCCATCGTCCGCATTGATCCTCGCTACTTCCGCCCCTCAGAGGTAGAAACCCTTCTCGGTGACCCGTCGAAAGCCAAAGCCGATCTCGGCTGGATCCCGCAAATCACCCTCGACGAAATGATCGACGAGATGGTGGTACACGATCTGGATATGGCAAAACGCTATGCGTTTCTGAAGAAAAATGGATATGCGGTAGTTGTTACGATGGTAAGTCGATAATAACGTATTGAAGATGTTTACAACCGTAACAGAGAGTTCTCAATGAGCGTTACCCACGCCCTCAAGTGGTCGTTCGCCTCGGAGTTGGCAGCCAAGGCAATCCAGCCGGTGGTCTTCATCGCCCTCGCGCGCCTGCTTACGCCTGAAGACTTTGGCGTAATGACCGCCGCCATGATGGTCATTGCTTTCTCCCAGATTTTTTGGGAAGCCGGCATGGGCAAGGCCCTCATTCAGCGCCAGACTGACATCGAAGAAGCAGCCAACGCGGCCTTCTTCATCAACATCGCGCTGGGAATTGTTATTGCAGGGTTGCTTTACCTGTTCGCCCAGCCGATTGCGCACACCTTCTTTCAGGACGACCGTGTCACCGCCGTTTTGCAGGTCATGACCCTGCAAGTCCTACTCGGCGCATTGTCGTCCGTGCAAACGGCCCTGTTGCAGAAGGAAATGGGCTTCAAAAAGCTCTTCTGGGTTCGCTTCGCAACAGTCAGCTTGCCTGGTTTGGCTTCCATACCGCTGGCGTGGAATGGGCTTGGGTACTGGGCGCTTGTCGGCGGTACATTGGTTGGGCAACTTGCGCAATCAATCATGCTCTGGCGAATGAGCCCGTGGCGACCCAAGTTCATCACCAATCCCGCTGTAACCAAAGAGATTGGCAAATTTGGCGGGTGGGTGGGTCTAACGGGACTGCTTACATGGTTTTATGCTTGGGCGGATTCACTGGTTGTCGGCCACTATCTTGGCAGTCATGACTTAGGCTTATATAGGACAGGTACCCAATTTGTGTCCTTGGCATTTGTAATCATATTTGGGCCAATCTTACCGGTGTTGTATAGCCATCTTTCCCGGTTGAACAACGACAGGGAGAAAATGCGTACCACAGCAGAATCGGCGATAAGCATTATATCTGTGATTGCAATACCTATTTCCATACTTTTCCTGGCATATTCCAGCGAGCTTCAGGAAGTTGTGTTTGGGGCAAAATGGACCGGCATAGGTGTGGTGATTGCCGCAATGGCGATGGTGCATGGTTACTCTTGGATTGTGGGCATGAACGGGGAGTTCTATCGAGCAACGAGTAAGCCAAATTACGAAACTATTGTCACAGCCAGTACGCTATTAATTTACTTGGGAGTGTACTTGTATATTATTAACGAGGGGTTGGCGTCATTTGTGTGGGCAAGAATGTGGCTCGCGTTGGGAGCATTGTTGCTTCACGTGGCATTGTTGAGATATCTCTTTAGTATAGATATTTACTCCGTTATCAAGCGGATTATTTTGATAACAGGCATTTCTATTTTTGTAATTTACTCTTCAAAATACAGTGCCGACTTGATATTGAAAAATACGATCAGTTCTTTGTTTGTTGGTGGAGTGGCATCCGGGCTCATTACTGCAATTATCATTTTTACACTGGAGAGAAAGAAAACTGTCGCGCTTGTCTTCAGGCTAGTAAAAAAGGATAATAAATGATTTTTGCCATTAATCTATCGAAAAATATTGCGCGCCCTGTCCGAAACTTTATTCGCAACAAGATTGAAGAGATTAAAATAGATAAGCTGACTCGACATCGTGCTGCAATTGAAGCTAGCAGCTTTGATTTTGAAAAGTTCAAATTTGAAATAAAAAATTTTTTGCAACAAATGAAAAACGGTAAGCAATCTTTTGCTTACCGCTATTCGAGTAGTTGTACGAAGCCGACGCTCTATGCATCAGCATATGCTTGCATGACGCTCAGTCTTCTTGGTGAACTGGATAAGTTGAGCGAAGAAGAAAAAAATGAGTGGGGAAAATATTTTGATTCATTTCAGCGCGCCCAAGATGGCTTATTCTATGATAACGCAGTTCATAACGAGTTATACAATGATACAGATTGGTGGGGTGCAAGGCATTTAGCCCTTCATATGATCAGCGCTTACACAGACCTCGGCGTAAAACCAAAATTTAGGTTTAAGTTTCTGGAGCAATATTACTTATCTGGTTCTATTCGCAAGTGGTTAGATAGCTTTGATTGGGGGGCGCCCACCATCGGCGTGGGTGATGTGGATAACAAGATTATGAACATTGGCTGCCTGTTACAGTATCAAAGAGATGCTTGGGGAGATGGTGGTGGCGCAAGCGCTGTTGATGAGTTAAAGAGTTATCTTAAGGTTAAACTAAACCCATCAAGTGGTATGTGGGGTGGGTTTGACTTAAAAAACAAAGATCAACAATCTAGGGCGGTGCAATTCGCCTATCACTTATTCCCAATATTCTTTTATGACAATGATTTTGATTTTGACATTGAAAATATTGTCAATACGGTATTGGCGACGCAAAACAAATACGGCGGCTATGGCGTGAAGCCGAATTCAAGTGCGTGTGAAGATATTGATTCTATTGACATACTAATCAGACTTCACCCATTTTGTTCGAGATTTCTTCAGGGAAGAATTGATGCCTCCATAAGGCGAGCATTTAATTGGGTTGCCTTGAATCAAGTCAATGATGGCGGTTTTGTTTTTAGGCTCAACGAGCCTTTCGTGTACGGGAGCCGCGAAACATCTAGCTTAGCTAATGCCGGGGCCATGCTGCCGACATGGTTTAGGACGCTATCGCTTGCCTACATGACGAGACATTTACACGCATCCCATCATTTTAAATTAACCAATTGTCCAGGATACGAACTCCAATGAACTCAATTAGACGTACAGCACGCAGTTTTATTGACTGGCAAGCAAAACAACGCCATCGAAATCTTTCTCAAGCTTTTAAAGTGCAATCTCATTTAACAGTATTAGAGCGCGTTCGCCTGCACGAATTATCAAGAGGAAAAACGCATATCGCAGAAATCGGCTCATACATCGGCGCCTCCGCGTGTTGCTTTGGTGCAGCAGCCTCCGATACGGAAAGAAAAAAGATTATCTGCATCGATACTTGGAACAACGATGCCATGACAGAAGGCAATCGAGATACCTGGGCTGAATTCAAGAGCAACACTGCTGACTTTAGTGTGCATGTCATCCCCGTGCGTGGATTCAGTACCGATGTGGTTGATCAGGTTCGCGCGATTATCCCAACTCTGGATTTGCTTTTTATTGATGGCGACCATTCATACGATGGCGTCAAGGCCGATTGGGAGGCCTATAAAAGCTTCTTGAAGCCGGGTTCAACAGTCATATTCCACGATTATGGCTGGGCAGAAGGTGTCAAGCGCGTAGTGCACGAAGATGTGATGCCTCTGGTTTTGAGTCATGACATATTGCCGAACATGTGGTGGGGCACGTTAGCCAAATAGCCATGATCTCGGTTATTATTCCGACACGCAATCGCGCAGACCTACTCGGGCCCTGCCTAGCGTCGCTTTCCCTGCAATCTCCGAATGTAGAGTGTGAAGTTCTGGTCATTGACAACGGTTCTACCGACACGACACAGGAAGTGGTCAAAGACTTCCAATCGAAGTTGCCGAACTTGATGTGTATATATGCACAAGAGCCGGGCTTGCATAATGGTCGTCATGTAGGTATGAAAGCCGCAAAGGGTGATATATTGGTATTCGCAGATGACGACATTGAAGCCTTGCCCACATGGCTTTCGAGCATTGATGAAGCATTCAAAGACCCGTCAGTAGCCATGGTTGGAGGGAATAATTATCCGATGTTTTTGGATGAGCCACCAAAATGGTTGAATAAACTATGGGAAAGACGCGCATGGCGTGGAATAAAAAGCGTACCTTCGCTAAGTATTATTGAGTTTTTAAGAAAACCAGAGTTAATGTCTCCATATTTAGTTTGGGGTTGTAATTTTTCTATACGGAAAAACGTTTTGATGTCAGCGGGTGGTTTTCATCCCGATGGAATGCCTAAAGATCTTATCCGTTTCAGGGGTGATGGTGAGACGCATGTTTCAAATTTTGTTGCGAGGTCGGGGTTGAAATGTATTTTCCATTCGGGGGCATCGGTTTGTCACAAAGTAACTGCTGAGCGAATGACGCACCAATATTTTAGGCAGCGTGGCTTCAATCAAGGAATATCTGACTCTTATACTGCACTTCGTAACCAAGGTTCAACTGATAATTTGAAATCAGATAAAACCATTGCAATTAAAGCACGTCAGTGGCTAGCTAAATTTGCACAACTATTCGATGACACTGAGGTTAGGAAGGCATTTGATGAGCGAAAAGCGGGTTACAGGGAGGGGTACGCCTACCATCAGGCTGCGTATCGAAATGATCCTGAGGTTCGCGATTGGGTCCACCATCCAGTTTATTTTTAAGGGCAATAACTAATGATTGAACAGATAACCCATGACGGCCGCACCTTGGCCATGTTACTGCGCGCGTCTTATCGAGCAGAAGGTATCCAATTCTTTACCCCAAACGATTTCTCCCAGCAACTAGCCTACATGAATCGCCCGCAGGGCTATGTAATTGCTCCTCACGTCCACAATGCCGTGCCGCGTGAGGTTCAGTTTACGAAGGAAGTCTTGTTTATCAGATCAGGCAAGGTGCGTGTTGATTTTTACGATGACGAGCAAAACTATCTTGAGAGTCGGATCCTCCATCAAGGTGACGTGATCTTGTTGGCTTTTGGAGGGCATGGTTTTGAGATGCTTGAAGAGAGTGAGATCATTGAGGTCAAACAGGGCCCATATGCCGGAGAGGCCGATAAGACACGTTTTTCGCCGGTTGCTCCTGATAAAATCAATTTGAAATAAACTCGTTGCTGGATATGCCATCAGATGTTTTCAATGCGTACAGCCGGTACTATGACCTGCTCTATCGCGATAAGGATTACGAGGGTGAAGCGCAATATGTGCATGGTCTTCTTACTCGCCATGGAGTAATGCATTGTGACCTGCTTGAATTCGGTTCTGGCACGGGCAAACATGGGCGCCTGTTGGCTAGTATGGGATATCGTGTCCACGGTGTTGAACGCAGTGGAGATATGGTTGCTCGTTCATTGTCCTCTCATGGATTTACCTGTGAACAGGGTGATATCTGTACGGTACAGCTTGGCCGGAAGTTCGATGCGGTGCTTTCGCTTTTTCATGTGGTGAGTTACCAGACAACGAATCATGATGTGCTTGCTGTTTTTAACTGTGCTGCGGAGCATCTCAATGGGGGCGGTCTCTTTGTGTTCGATTTCTGGTATTCACCTGCTGTTTATGCTCAGCGTCCGGAGGTTCGCGTGAAACGGATGGCTGATGAATGTATCGAAATCACTCGTATTGCGGAGCCGAAAGTTCAACCAAACGAAAATCGTGTTGATGTTCACTATACCATTTATGCACGTGATGTTGTGACTAATTCGATTGATGTCATGGAGGAGACACACCCCATGCGTCATTTTTCACTGCCGGAAATTGATCTGTTGTGTCAGATGACAGGATTTGAGCGAGTTGGTGCTGAGGAGTTTCTTACAGGAAATTCGGTCGGAGAGAATACTTGGGGTGCATGTGTAATACTGAAAAAGGTTGCCGATGACTGATTTTATTCCAGTAAACGAGCCGTTGCTGGATGGCAACGAAAAGAAATACCTGCTTGAATGCATTGAGACGGGCTGGATCTCTTCTGAGGGCCCATTCATCAAGGAGTTCGAGCAAAAGTTTGCGGCTCGCATGGGCCGCAAACATGGTATTGCCGTGTGCAACGGCACCGCCGCCATCGACGCTGCCGTCGAAGCCCTGGACATTGGTCCAGGCGATGAAGTGATCATGCCCACCTTCACAATCATCTCCTGCATAGCGCAGATTGTGCGGAACGGCGCAAAGCCGGTGTTGGTGGACAGCGATCCCATCACCTGGAACATGGACGTAACCCAGATCGAAGCCAAGATCACCTCGCGAACCAAAGCGATCATGATCGTCCACATTTTTGGCCTGCCAGTGGATGTGGACCCCGTATTAGACATTGCCAAGCGACACGGACTAAAGGTCATCGAAGATGCAGCCGAGATGCATGGCCAAACCTACAAAAGCAAACCTTGCGGCAGCTTCGGCGATATAAGCACATTCAGCTTCTACCCCAACAAGCACATCACCACCGGGGAAGGCGGAATGATCCTGACCGACGATGATGAACTAGCCGAAACATGTCGCAGTCTGCGCAACCTCTGCTTTCAACCGCATAACCGCTTTGTGCATGAGCGTTTAGGTTGGAACCTTCGCATGACCAACATGCAAGCAGCCTTGGGTTTGGCACAACTGGAACGGTTGGATGATTTTGTTGAACGCAAGCGTAAGATGGGTGTTTTGTATTCCGAATTGCTAAAAGATGTACGAGGCATTCAATTGCCTTTGGCTAATACCGATTATTCGGAAAACATTTATTGGATCTTTGGAATTGTACTTGATGAGTCGTTGGAGATTGATGCTGTCGAGGCGATGAAGAGATTGGGCAAGAAAGGTATTGGGACACGGCCTTTTTTTTACCCAATGCATCAGCAGCCTGTTCTCAAACGAATGGGTTACTTTGGCGGCGAATCTCTACCTAATGCAGAAATTCTCTACAGTCGTGGGTTTTATATACCCAGTGGTATGGCGATAACGTGTCGCCAGATGGAGTCAGTGGCGAAGGCTGTAGTGGAAATGCTATAAAAAATTGGATTTAACTCAATTACGTTTATTGCTATTTCTTAATTAAGATAATTTAGATTTCGATAAATATTCTCAAACGGTTAGCGTCTGAATAAATTCGGCGTGATTTAAGATATGAATAAAATACAATTTGTAATTGGAGAAAAAGGATGGATTATCGAAGCTATCGCTAAACAATGGATGAAACGACTAAAAGAGGTGTGCGGAGAAGCCAATGTGTGCTGCACCTATGGTCGTCCGGTTGAAGGATCTGAAATTTACTTTCATTTTATATATCTACATGCTCTGCCGGTTGCTGGGGCCCGTAACATTGTGTACGTTACGCATGTTGACTATTTTTTCAAAGGGCTTGTACTTCTCAAGCTCGCAAAGTTAGGAGTTGAGTTCGTCACAATGTCCTTTCAGACCAAGAGTCTCCTAGAGAATTTTCTCCCAGGGGCAGCAGTGCATTGCATCTCCCCAAAGTCGATTCACTTTGATCATGAATCGGTGCCTGAAGCCGATCCACTCACTTTTGGTTTATTTTTTCGCTTGTACCCCGATAAACGTAAAAAAAATGCACTCGTGGAGTCTTTGATATCGAAGATTAAATCTTCTCCTGCTGGTGTAAAACTTATCATTTATGGCGCAGGCTTCGAATATTATTTAAAAGATAAAAACACTACAAACATCATCTATGACGATTCGTCATTTTCTTCAGTTCGGTATCGAGAATATCTACAGCAGTGTGATTATGTCTTGTATTTTGGTATGGATGAGGGGGCTATTAGTGTTCTGGATTCCGCGTGCCTATCAGTTCCAGTTCTTGCGACCCGACAAGGATATCATTTAGACATAGATCTACCTAAGGGCTCAATGCTCTTCTCGTCAGGTCTTGAAGTGTTAAGGGCAGTAGAGTTTCTTGTTGATTCCATGCGACGTACAAAAGTCTATCACGATCCTGCAGTTTTATTGGATAGTATGCCAAGTATTCCGAAATATCGATATGTTTGGCTGCTGGTGGCGTTTGTTATGCCGTTTAAAGCCAACCCGTTTCGGGCAAAGGATGATTGGTTGGTGTCGCCAATGCAACTTTGGCGCGGTGTTCTTCGACGTCTGATATCGCTAGGCAATAAACATTCTGAGTACGCTAGCAGATGATCGAAAGCATACAACTCTATAAAACTAAGCCCGTAAAAACAGTGGTCGTTATTTGTCCAATTGAACCAAATGAATATGCGGGGTGGCATTCTCAAATATCTGCTTTTATTCAACGAAAATTTGATAGTTATAATTTTTTAACTCTTTATAGAACCAGGTGCGAATTAAATAAGAGATCTTTCATAAGATTGTGGACTGACTTTTCGTACGCAATTGGTTGCTGGAGATCAATTGTTAAGATTTCCGATATTTGTGTTATTTTTCCTGTTTTCTTTCTTCCATCGCTCTTTGTTTCATTTTTGCTTCCATTTCTTCGTTGTCCGTATATCGTGCGAATATCTGGAGGAGAGATTTCTGGCGGTAATGTGATTGCGCATTGGTTGCGAAGGAAGATGATATTAAGAGCGCACGGGGTAGTCGCATTGAACAGTATTGACCGGTCACGACTTGTTGAGATGGGAGTGTCTCCTGACCGTGTGGTTTGTATTCGAAATCCTGTGAAAAAGATCTTTAGGCCGCCAACTAGTATCGAGCGGCAGCTGGCAAGAAAAGCTCTTGGCATAACCTCCGATTTAAGGCCTGTCATTGGAGTCATCGGAACGCTATGCAAACGGAAGGCCCAGTTAGATTTAGTGCGGGCGGTTGGCATGCTGGATAGAGCGGACCCAGTAGTTGTTCTCTGCGGTCCGACAGGTGGACATTCTGAGGCAGATTCGGACTACGCGCTGATGTGCCGAGAGGTCGCTTCTACATTAGGGCTTGACCTAAAATTAATCGAGTTCGTGATTGATGTTCGGCCAGTGCTTTGGTCGTTAGATATATTTGTACTGGCTTCATTAAGTGAGGGAATGCCCAACGCTTTGTTAGAAGCGATGGCGTGTGGCATACCCTGCATTGGTTCTGACATTCCGGGTATTAGAGACGTGCTGGAAGATAGCGAATACGGTTTGCTTGTTCCTGCAGGAGATCAGGAAAAACTGGCTCAAGCCATTCAATACTATTTGCAAGAACCAATCAAAGCCAAGGCATTCGGTCGAGCTGCGGCAGAAGTGATTGTGCAGCAATTTCAGCCGGAACAAGCTGATGCAGCTTATCTAGAGATGATTAAGGGCTTGTTCCATGAAGCGAGCTAGTCATCATCACGACTATGAAAAGTCACAATCGGATACGATTCTATATTAATCACTCAAAACATCTTTTATGTATAAGGTGAATAATTTAATTTTATTCTGGATTGCATTATTCATACCATTTCCGACGCTTGGATTGGAGGTTGGAAATAAATGGTTGATAACGCCGGCTATATTATTGGCGGTCTGCTATGTGGGGATTTATCTGCTGTCTCATGGCCTCCATAAATTGCATCTATATGCAATTGGGCTGTTGACGTCTTTTGTGATTACCTCGATTTTCCGTCACGAGTTGAAATCTTACATTTTCTCAATTTTGGCATTGTCGATTGCTGTGGCACCTCTAACTGCGCCCATCAAGAATGAATTGGAACGAAGAAGCTTGATGAGAGGATTCGTTGTTGGACTATATATAACGCTTGGATTTATGTTTGCAGAGTTAATAGGGCAAGTTTTTGGTCTTATTTTCGTTAAAGAATTTTTTGCCTCGATATTTTCTTCAGAATATTCAAATAGTTTTCTGGGCATTGAGCGCCCTAAGGCAGGATTCTTTGAGCCATCGCACCTGGCAATTTATTTATGTTTTTCGTATATAATTTTGGACGTACAAGACAAGCGCAATAAAAAAAATCATTTTCTTCGCGTAATAGTTTTGCTTAGTCTGATTTTTAGTGGATCTTTATCTGGATTGGTGTTGATTGTAGGTTATTTTATTGTGACTTATGTTAAAAAGATTGGTCGCAGCTTTTTGTTTGCAATAAAGTCAAATTTTATACAAAAACGCACAGCCTATCAAATTGTGGCGGGCGTTTTATTGATCTCTTTAGGGTTTGTATTATTTTCTGAGTCAATAGTAAGTATTCTGGGCGCATTTGGTGATCGTCTCTTTTTGGTAGTTCTGGCTCTAATATCTGGGGATCTGGTTGGCAGTGAATCTAGTAGAGTTAATGCTATGTCGGCGGTGTTCGAGTACTGGTCCCAGCAAGGTTTTGTTGGTGTTCTGTTTGGTACTGGCTATGCGAATTCAAAAGATTGGCTGATAAGCAACTATGGTTACCTAGGTGATTTATCTACATTTGCCCGAGGTCAGCAAGATAACTTGCTTGCTGCAATCCTTCTATCGACCGGACTGTTTGGCTTGGCTGCTTATTTGGTATTTTTGCTTGCAATTTTCAAAAATACGAAATTTTTGGCCTCAGGGGAAGTCGTTTTCTTTTTCTTGCTTCTTCATTTTGTGTATGGTTTTTTTGTATCTTATCTTCATTGGTATTTATTGTTTGTTCTTTTGGCAGCGCTTCGCATCTACAAACCGCGAGGTATTGTGGCAAATGCATCTCGGCATTTTGGGAGACGTCAGCTATCAGATTACGTTGAATTTAAATAAAACCACAATGTATAAGATTGCAATCAGCTAATAGCCGAATTACTAATGAGTGTTCTTGCTACAATGTTGACTGACGATGCGCAGAAAACAATGAGCAGGCCTCGCCTGCTATGTTTAGCCCCACAAGAGCCCTGGCCAGCTACTGACGGAGGCAAGGAGGGCATCCATGGTGCGGTTCAATCTCTAGCTGTTTATGCCGACGTGCTTCTTGCCTGTCCTGCCAGTACTCTACATGAGGAAGCGGTGGTACACTTTGCGATGTCGAGTATCGACTACCGGGTGGTCTGCTTTGAGCCTGTGGAAACGCTTCGTGTCGTGTTGTCGTCCTGTATTCGGCTAAAGCCGTTCAAGTTCCATAAGTACTGCACGAGCGAAGCTGAACATCTGTTTGATGCTGCAATCGGCCCTTTCGAGCCAGATGCCATTGTTTGCTTTCATGCTCACATGGAGGAATTAGGACAGCGCTTGCGCAAAAGAAGAGGCTGGTCAGCGCCGATTGTGGTCCGGGAACATAACATTGAATACGAAATGGTGGAGAGTTATTTAAGCTCCCGCCCGATTTTGCAACGCATTGTTGGTGCACCGATAGCTTGGTTAACCCGATGGGCTGAGATTCGTATGTGGAGTCGGGCCGACGTAATCGCCTTTCTGACCGAGCGAGACTTTAAGGTTGGACGTACCAGTGGTGCACAGGGTCATCTCATCCTAGCTCCTGAAGGTGTACCACTGCCGTCTCGCCGGCGGGCTCGGCCGCCCAAAGACCAGCCTCGATTGCTCATTCCTCTGAATCGTAAGGCACCACAGAGCATAGCGAGCTTAAAGATCTTTATGGACGTCTACTGGCGACCCAGTGCCACTTTGACTGAAATGGAGTCCTTTGAACTCGTTATCACGGGAGCGGATCCATCTCAACTCGCCGCAGTCGTGCAAATGACTGAAGCTGAACAGGATGCTTTACGTGTCCGGGCTACCGGGTTCTTACCATCGCTTCAACCCGTATTTGCTTCATCGATGCTGCTGATCGCACCTACTTTCGTCGGCAGTGGTATTCGAAAAAAGGTACTTGAAGGAATGGCCAATCAGATACCCGTTATGGGAACTGAAATGGACCTTCGTGCATGCACTTACTTCAAGAGCGGCCACAATATTCTCCAGTTAGGCTTGGTCGATGAGTTCCGTCAGTCAGTGATTCGACTGCGTGACGATCCGACAATGTGGCAGGCGCTATCCGATAATGGGCGCGATACTGTGGAACGTAATGCTGATTGGGATCTATTTGCGAATGCAATCATGCAAGGTCTTGCAGTCGTAGACAAAAAGAGATTTTCAGCCTGGAGCAGAAATACCTCCCAATCTTGATTGATTTATTCAATTATCATTTTCCTTGATATAAAATGACACATGTCCATTCAAAGGCTCCGCTCCGACTCGGGCTTGCCGGGGGAGGGACTGACCTAGCACCATACTGCGATCTGTATGGTGGGCAAGTCCTTAATGCCACGATCAGCCTTTTCACGCACTGTCACATAGAAGCAGTCGAGGGTGCGACCGTCTTTTGCGCTGCCGACTTTGACAAATCCTCGATACTGGGTGTAGAAGCGCGCGACGACGGTGGGCCGAGCCTTGTTTTACACGAGGCTGTCTACCGGCGCATTGTGGACCAATTTCTGGACGGCCGTGCTCCAGGTATACGTGTTACGACTTACTCTGACGCGCCACCGGGAAGCGGTGTAGGGTCGTCGTCGGCTTTGGTGGTCGCAATGGTGCAGGCTTATACAGAGATGTTCCAGTTGCCTCTGGGCGAATACGATGTAGCCCATCTGGCCTACGAGATAGAGCGAGTCGACTGTGCGATGGCAGGCGGCAAGCAAGACCAGTACGCCGCCGCGTTCGGCGGCTTTAACTTCATGGAGTTTGGCGCAAATGATCGGGTGATCGTTAACCCGCTGCGGCTACGTCGCGAGCTTTCTAACGAGCTTGAGTCTCGTTTATTGCTTTTCTTTACTGGTCGCTCGCGGGCTAGCTCGACTATCATTGAGTCGCAGGTGGCGTCAGCGCAGCGCAGCGATCCAGAGGTTCTGCAGGCAATGCACGACATCAAAGAGGCCGCCAAAGCGATGAAAGAGTCATTACTTCGTGGCCGCATCTCTGAGGTACTATACATCCTTTGTGCGTCTTGGTTGTCAAAGAAAAAGACAGCAGCCGACATCAGTAATTCTCATATTGATAGCATTGCCGACGCGGCCATGGCCGCCGGAGCGCGTGGCATTAAGATCTCCGGCGCGGGAGGAGGTGGTTTCATGATGATCGCAGTCGATACGCCGAAGCGATATCAGGTAATGCAGGCGTTGGAGCCATTCGCTGGTAGATTCTTTTCATTCAGCTTCGTCGAACAAGGGGCACAATCGTGGAAAGCCATCTGACGGCTTTGCGAGCTGGCATAGCTGATTCGATCGCTGTTAAGCAGGCGCTGCTTGCCGAGGAGCGGTTACTGCACGCCATCGTTGCAGTCGGCAATGCGATAGTCGAAGCCTTTAAGCGCGGTAACCGTGTGATTTTTGCAGGCAATGGAGGCAGCGCAGCCGACGCACAGCACTTAGCAGCGGAATTCGTTAGCCGCTTCGAGTTCGACCGGCCAGGCCTGCCTTCGCTTTCTCTGTCTACCGATACTTCGATGATTACCGCTATCGCCAACGACTATGGCTACGATCGGCTGTTCCGTCGCCAGCTCGAGGCACAGGCACGACCGGGCGACTTGTTCGTCGGCATCACTACCTCGGGCCGATCGCCCAATGTTTTATCGGCTTTCGAAGCCTGCCGCGTACTAGGTGTGACCTCAGTGGCACTGTGTGGTTTGGGTGGTAACCTTGAAGAGCAGGTTGACCATCTTCTGCGCGTGCCGTCGCGTCACACACCACGTATCCAGGAGTGTCACATTTTGATCGGCCATTTGCTCTGCCAACAGGTGGAGATGTCAATCTTTGGCCACATGAAACCTCAGTCATGAATTCCGTGCCAACCTGCATCGTGCTGGCCGGTGGCCTGGGTACACGACTCGGATCGGTGTTGGGGAGCTTGCCCAAGTGCTTGGCGCCAGTGTGTGGTCATACATTTCTCGACCTGCAACTCGAGGCCCTCTCGATGGCGGAGGTCTGCCGCTTCGTCCTCTCGCTAGGCCATGCAGCCGAGCAGGTACTGGCTCACCTGCCGAAGCTACGTCAGTTTTATGACGTGGATGTCGTTATCGAGCGCGAACTCCTGGGTACTGGGGGGGCGATGCTATATGCAATGCATATGTCTGGTGTGGATGAGTGCATGGCTATCAACGGTGACACCTTCCTCGATGGCGAATTCTCTCCTATGCTGGTACAACTAAACCGCGCTGGCGGTGAGAAGTTGAGAGTGGCCACTGTCGAGATGCCGGACCGGGGTCGATATGGCGGGCTGGAAGTTCAGGGCACACGTGTGAGCGGTTTCCTTGAGAAGGGGACGAACTCGCCCGGACCTATCAATGCTGGGTTCTATCGTATTTCACGCGCGGCATTCGGTGCTCGTGTACCGGGCTCGGTTTTTTCGTTCGAACAGGACGTGATGCCTGGCCTAGTCGAGGTTGGTGCCGCGAGTGTGGTAGCTATAGGCGGCGGGTTCATCGACATTGGTGTTCCCGAAGACTACAGGCGCTTCTGTGCCCGATATGCAGATAAGTGACTTGCGTGCTGCAGCGTTCATCGATCGCGACGGAGTAATCAAGCGCGACCATAGGGGCGCTGGTGTGAGTAATGGATCGTTCAGGCAGATACCCGTTGCGCACAATGGCTGCCTTACCATCAGGCATGCTGATCTACTTGAACTTCACCACATACGCTTTGACTTCGGCTTCGACGGCCATGGCGATCATCTGCTGTGCACCGGCCCTGATGATCTCTTCAAGGGGTGGGTGCTCGACAAGCTGTTCAACATTTTCAGTTCAGGGTTCATGGGGTGCTCCTTTTTTTGAGTTCTAAGGTCGCACTTGCCAATCAGTTACTCGATTCCTTCGAAACACAAGATTTGAAGATAACTCGTAATAAATCTGATGATGCAAAATCTAACACCAAATGAAATAAATGAATGTTGAAGATATCAGTCATCACTGCAGCGCACAATAGGGTTGGTACGATCGGAGAGGCAGTTATGAGTGTACAGCAGCAGACGTATTCTGATGTTGAACATGTTGTTATCGATGGAGCTTCTTCTGATGGGACGGTTGCTCTACTGAAATCTCTGGCGGCTGAGATGGACGACGCTATGATATTTGTTAGTGAGCAGGACAAGGGAATTTATGATGCCCTAAACAAGGGATTTATTCTTTCCACTGGAGATATCATTGGTCTTATGCACTCGGATGATTTCTATACCGATGAGCACGTACTGGCAGAAGTCATGGCTGCATTCAATGATCCAGCTATTGATGCTGTTTATGGTGACTTGGAATATGTGGACAAGATCGATACCAGCAGGGTTGTTCGCCATTGGTGTTCCGGGCAGTATATACCAGATCGACTTGCGTGGGGCTGGATGCCTCCGCATCCAGCCCTTTTTCTTCGTCGTCAGGTAATCGAACAGTGGGGAGGCTATGACACTTCGTTTCGTATTGCGGCAGACTATGATGCTATTTTACGATACTTTGGTAAAGGAGGTCTCCGTGCATCGTATATCCCACGTGTGCTTGTGAAAATGCGGGTTGGAGGAGAGAGTAATCGTTCGCTATCTAAGATTGTGTTGAAATCACGTGAAGATTATAGAGCACTAAAGAAAAATGGAGTTGGAGGGCTGGGGACGCTTGCATGGAAGAATGTTAGCAAGATTTGTCAGTTTTTGTGAGCACCGTGTTTATGGAGTTGTTTAGATCACGGTTGACTTAGATACGGGGGGAGAATGCCGTCAAAAAGTTTCAAGAAGTTCGAGGATAAATTACTTGTCGATGTCGACAGGATAATCGAGAGCCATGCGACGCTTAACCACGATGGAGGTGGTCGCAGGGGGCTAGGGCATCTTACTCGTAGTGGAGTTTTGATGCTATGCGCAGCTTGGGAGCTTTATCTTGAGGAGGTATTGGTGGAAGGCGTTGAATATTTTGTTGCCAAGTTCAACTCTCCAAAGTTGTTCCCAAAGTCGGTTCAGAAAGAGCTGGCTTCCTTTGTGAAAGAGTCCAAGCATGACCTGAAACCGTTAGAGTTGGCTGGCGATGGGTGGAAGACCCTATACCGCGATCATGTTCGCAATACACTGAATGGATTCCACACACCTAAATCAGTCAACCTCGACTTGCTTTTTAAGAAATTCCTCGGAATAGATCACTTTTCGGCATGGTGGACTTTAGGTGACGCAGAAATTGATCGTTTTGTTTCCATTCGAGGTGATGTGGCCCATAAAGGGCGAGATGCAAGATATGTCACAATCAGCAATTTGAAAGAGTACCTCATCAAGATAAAGCAAACAGCTCTTGATGTTGATAATGAACTCACAGCGTACCTCTGTCAGGTAACTCCTGGAACAGAGAGACCATGGCGAAAACGTGTAAATGGGGTGGACTAATTTTGACTTGCTGAAAAATTTAGGATGGATAAGAGACAAGGGTTTTTCTCCATGTTTTCGGTCCCGTTTCGGCACGGCATGCATGGCGTTTCCATCTCTTTTGTGCCATTGCCACCAGCGGCTTGTTGTTTGAGGCGAAAGCCCCAGAATTTTGGCTACTTCGTTATTGCCTTTGCCTTGCTGTCGTAGCCGAACGACCTGTTTGCGCAATAATGCGCGCTCTCGGTCAGAGCAGAGTGCTGTCTGATATCGATTTTTTCCATGCTCGCAATATAATGATCCTACATCACATTTGCGAGTTATATTTGCCGGATTAATAAAATAGTGATATAGTTACAACTATAAATGATCTGAGTTATTGTCGGGTTAACAGGGTGTATTCTTTATCGTCTTTGATTGACAGAAATTGTGCGTCGGGCATCTTATGCAGAAACCATATAAACATTGTTAGCACTCAGGAATTCTCATGGCCGAATCGATCAGCTACCAGCGCTTCAGAAATCGAATTGAGCAACTCGAACAGCATATGCAAGCTGTAGATCTCTCCATTTCTTATGCACTCAATACTACAAAGCCAAAGATTGCAGCCGGTGGCATGCTCCTTGAGGCACTGGGACAAACACATGCGAAATACAGCCGCCTCAAACACCCGGTTAACCACGCAGATCGAATCTTTAATTTCTCAAAATCGCTTAATTTTGAACACGCCGCAATTACGCTGTATCGGTACTTCGGGGAATATTTAAGGGGCGTTCTTGAGGAGATGTACACCAACGATCCGTTGGCTGTTGTGGGAAAGGTTCAGGGCAATTCGCTTCAGTTTCATGAATTGGTTGCCCTTGGTTCATATGACGCGATTACCAAGAAAATGATAGACACAACATTCCGTCGCCTCGAAGACGAGCGCAGTACAACAAAATTATTTGACAGAATTCTTGGGCACACAAAGATCGCTGTAATACAGGGTAAGAAAGATGCGGCACTAAAGCATTTGGAAATGCGCCACCTGTTCATTCATAACAATGGCAAATGCGACGCATTGTTTGAAAAGAACTATGGAGCCCATTTTAGGCTGAAGGATGGTGATGACTTGCCAACCAATTACAAGACGACACGCGCAGCAATAACTTCCGTTGTTGCCTTGCTCAAAGATGTAGATCACTTGTTAATTTTAGGCAACTTTATTCCGGTCCGCGTATGAGTGCTAACCTATCATTTCACCGGATCTTCGCGAAACGCCGCGCAGAATGGTGAATTCATACATTAAACTAAACGGAGAAAAAATACATGTTACCCATCCAAGAAATCCAAATTGTCACAAAAAACAATAGGGTATTCTTTATGCATTTGGAAAAATGGTCAGAAACTCACTTTGAATGCAAATTGGCGGCAATCAACCTTGGTCCTCAGCTGCCAGCAGATGCCAAGTTCGGCCCATTCGCAAACGGAGAAAGTGCAAATTCTGCATACAAATTGCTCATCTCAGAACTTAGTTCTGTATTAGCAACTTTAGATGCTACTGACTCTATAGCGAAAGTAAACAACCCTTGCAATACAGAATTTGTGACTTCAGAAGAACAGAAGGAGATTTTAGGACACGGAGTTATTGTGAAAGTCAACGGAGCAGTTGCATAACTATCCGTTCCAGCGCACCCGAACCATAGTCGGGAGAGGGCGGATTATGTCAATAGAGATGTCGCATATTTTTGAAAAAAAACACTCACTTTTCGTCCGGGTTGAGCAGCACCTCCTGAGGAATGCTCCACTCCCTTGCTGGCCTTGCACCCCAGCGTTCCGGATGCACCTGTCTGGCCAGTTGTAACGTCGAATTCCGCTGCTCAAAGATACGTTGTGCATGACCGTAACGCATCTGGTGAGGCGTTACATACCCGATCGATGAATGCAGGTGCACGGTGTTGTACCAGTGCACGAACAACCCCATCCACTCACGTGCGCCTTCAAGGGTTTCGAAAGCACCCGGATAGGTGACATGGTACTTCAGCGTTCGGAACAGCGATTCGATGTACGGGTTGTCGTTGCTGGTCCGGGGCCTGCTGTGCGATACCTCGATGTTGAGGCTCTGCAGGAACGCCATCTGCGAGATGCCCTTCATCGGATGGCCGTTATCGGCATGCAGCGCTTTAAGCTGTACCTGGCGGCTTTCAGGATGTTCTCGAACATCACCTTGCTGTGCTTTTCGCTCTCTTCCTCATGTACGGCCCAACCGACAATCGAACGGTCGTAAAGGTCCTTGACGACGTAGGCGTAATAGAAGAAGCCTTTGATGGTCCGGGACATGTAGGTGATGTCCCAGGTGTAGACCTGATCCGATCCGGTCGCCTTCCGTTCCGGTGGCTTGCCATGACGGTGGCGCACCCGCGTTTGGCTCCGATGGTGCAGCTGATCCGCTTGCCGAAGAATGCGGTAAAACGTGCTCTCCGAGGCCAGATACCGCCCTTCCGCCAGCAGTTGATGGGGGAGTGGGACGTTGTTTAATATGTTAAGTAACGTCAGCGTTTGGTGGTGATGTGAGGCATGTGGGGTCGAGAGAGTTGGCCGTTTGGGTCAGGACAGGATGTTGCCAATCCCGGTCAGCAGCTCCGAAAGCCCCACGACCATCACCCCCACCCGTAACGGATAGCCTTGCTCTACCGGAGCCACGACAAAGGTTTGAAGAGGAGCGATGTCCGCAATGGCCGAACTGTTCCCCCTGCTGAGCGCCGGTGCTACGGATGCCTTGCATTCGATGGCGATCCGTTTGCCTGACTGCTGCATGAAGATATCGATTTCTGCCCCGTTGGCCGTCCGGTAGTAAAAAAGCTCACAGCGGGGAAAATGCCCCTGGATATTGACCAGTACCAGCGTCTCCCAGAGGGAACCGAATACGGGATGTCCGGCAATCTGATTGAAATCAGCAAGGCCGGGGCTACACAAGAGGATGTAGGAGTTTGAATGTCCGTCGGGTTGAAACCCTCCTGAATGTGGGAGGCTGGAGGCCAACCTCTTCGTTAACCCCTGAGCCGGGTTGAAACCCGGCGGAAGCCGTTAGGGAGGGTTGGGTTAAAACCCGATAAAATATTTGGATATCGGATCCCCGGGCTGAAGCCCAGGGCTACACAAGAGGATGTAGGAGTTTGAATGTCCGTCGGGTTGAAACCCTCCTGAATGTGGGAGGCTTTCGCTCGGGAAATGTTGTGAGTATTGATTTTAATAGCCCCGGGTTTCAACCCGGGGTTCAAGGGGCTACACAAGAGAATGTAAGAGGTTGCCCGGTGTTTTTGATGAGCGTTCATGGGCTGACTGTCATGAGCGTCCCGGAGATCAGGCCATAACCATCTCCCTGCGAAGACTCGGCGGAGCCATCTGTGGCGGAGCGCGAGTGGCAAGTCACAGTCGAAGCACGTTCTTGCCCTTACTCGGAAAAGGTGAGGAACGGTTACCTGTCTTGCCTGTTCAAAACGGTTTCAAGCTTCAGTAGTTGTTCTGCATGCTTGTTCGGATTCCTGGCTCGCAGGTGCCGGATGTTGATCAGTTTCCACTGGATGGCAGGCATTTTTTCATGTGGATCCAACTGGAGGAGTGACCAGTTCGGTTCACCATCGGTAAAGCTCATTGACAATCAGCTTCGAGTGGGATTCTCCGCCAACAAGCTTTGTTTGCTGCCTCCCCAATGTCTCTGCCCTATTCTGGGCGTCATGCATCTCGTCGAGTGATGGAGTTATGATTCTGTTGCACTTGATGATGGGCCTTCACTGAAATTTATGGATGCGGTTTGCTGGATACCATGCTGATACTTCACAGAATCCTGCCATTGCTGGTGTTGCCTCCGGGGATATGCCTGGTGCTGATGGTTGCCGGGCTGATGCTGCGGAAGCGGCTCCTGGTTCGGCTCGGGTTGATGTTGTTGTGGGTTTTGAGTTTGCCGCTGGTTGCTGATTCACTTATGCGGGGTATCGAGAGGCCGTACCGGCGTATTCCGGTTGAAAGAATGCATAAGGCTGATGCCGTGGTCGTCTTGAGCGGGATGATAGAGCAGACCGAAGGAGCTCCTTTGGGGGAGTGGAGCGGTGCCGCAGACCGGTTTGAAGGGGGGATCGAGCTGTTCAGGTCGGGAAAAGCCCCAATGCTCGTATTTACGTTCGGTCAGGTGCCCTGGCAGTCGAGTTCGAGGCCCGAGGGGCCGATGCTGGCAAAGCGTGCGATGGCGCTCGGTGTGCCAGGGTCGGCAATCCGGGTGACGGGATATGGCGCCAATACGGCCGAAGAGGCGCTTGCGGTGTCGGCGTTGACTGGTGTCGGCAAGGGACAGAACAAAAGGATCATCCTGGTGACGAGTGCGTTCCACATGAACCGGGCGGCGATGCTGTTCCGGCGCGCCGGATTTGTGGTGGAGCCGTACCCGGTCGATTTCCGGGATCACGCAGGGATGAGAACGACCGTATTGAGTTTTTTGCCCGATGCAGAAGCGCTTGACCATTCTGCCACGGCGATGAGGGAGGCCCTTGGGATTGGGTTTTATCTCGTGAAGGGGCTTTAATGGATTGGCTCACTAACCGTAAATGATCCTTCATGTCCATTTATTCAAACATCACGGATTCGGGGTCCGGCCGGAATAGCGACAGGTACCGTGCATTTTTTGATTCGGTGCCGGAGCCGGTGTTCTTTATGTCTCCCGAGGGCGAGATCCTTGATGCCAACCCGGCGTGCAAGGCACTGTTTACGCAATATCATCAAGCGTGCATCGGCTCCAATGTCTATGCGATGATGGACTCCGATTCGAAGCGGCAAAAGCTGGAGCCCAGACTGAGGGCAATGGTGCAGGAGGTTGTCCGTACGGGTCAGGGGCTTTGCTTTGAAAAAGTCCAGAATGAAAAAATCCTGATGCACTCCATTTGGCCTCTTTTTTCTCCGGAAGGCGAGGTGGTCGAGCTGTGTGTCAGGGATATGGATGTCACACAGCAAACTTTTGCTGAGAGACGGTCTTGCGATATCCAGACACAATTCGAGTTCATTCTCGAAAAGTGTCATCTGGGACTGTGGACTGTCGATGTACGGGATGGCTCGGTCTATCATACGCTGGAACATGATCGCATTTTCGGCTATGACTCCCTGCTCCAGGAATGGAACCATGAGATTTTTCTTGATCATGTCGTGCCTGAAGATCGACTCATGGTCGCTGAGGAGTTTCGCAAGATCATTGACCAACAGGCAACATGGACGACAGAATACCGTATCCGCAGGGCTGACGGAGAGCTGCGATGGCTTCTTGATATTGGCGGATGTGAACGGGATGAACACGGTACAGTCATTCGAATGGCCGGCGTGTCGAAGGATATAACCGACCTGAAGCAGGTTGCGTTGGAACAGCAGCTTCTGCAGTCGCAATGGGATTTTGTCTTGCATAAGAAAAAGATCGGCCTGTGGAAAATGGATCTCGATACCCTGACCGTGCACAGGATATCGAAAAATACCGATATCCTCGGTTATGGTATCAATCATGAGTTGTGGTCGCTCCAGACGTTTTTTGATTGTATCGTACCCGATGAACGTGCCGAGGTTGAGCGGGTCATCAGGGCGTCGCTTGACAGGCGGGAAGATCTTGGCGTCGAGTGCCGGATTCGCCGAATCGATGGCGATATCCGCTGGGTCAACATTGCGGGGATATTCCAGGATGACCAGAGCCGTGGAACAACTCATCTGCTGGGGATCATACAGGACATAACCGAGAGGAAGGAGCGGGAGGCTGAGCATGGGCGGCTTGAGGCCGAGCTGCAGCAGTCACACAAGATGGACCTGCTCGGGCAACTTGCAGGTGGTATTGCCCATGACTTCAATAATATCCTTTCAGCTATCCTGGGAAACACGGAAGCCGCCTTGTTGCAGATTGACGAGAGCCATCCGTGTTTTGAGAATCTTGACAGCATCAGGCATTCGGTGAACCGTTCTGCGGAGATGGTGAAGCAGTTGCTTGCCTTTGCCAGGAAGCAACCATGGAATCCGGTGACGGTCGATGTTGACGTGGAGATGGGCAGGATTCGCCAGATGCTGACGAAGCTGATCAGGGAAAACATCGATTTGCGATGGAATCTGCATGCTTCGCAGGCAATGGTCAACATCGATCCGTCAAACCTTGTGCAGATCATCACCAATCTTTGCATCAATTCCCGTGATGCCATTGCCGAAGAGGGCGCGATCACCATTGAGACCGATGTCGTAAGGGCGGCTGATTGCGACGGGTTTGAGGGGAGTCCTGGCGATGTCGCTGGTGAGTTTGTGAGTATCTCGGTTTCTGACACTGGATGCGGCATAGACCAACAGACGCTTCCCCATGTTTTCGAACCATTTTTCACCACCAAGAAAATTGGTAAAGGCACGGGACTCGGCTTGTCGATGGTGTATGGGCTGGTAAGGCAAAACGGCGGGTCGATAACTTGCCAGAGCGACGTTTCGGCAGGGACGACATTCAGGATCCTCCTGCCTGTTTCAAAGGCGACCGAAGTGCATCAGGAAAAATCAGCAGATGATCCGATTGAGATGAACCATACCGATGAAATTCTGCTTATCGAAGATGAACCGAGCATCCTGAAGATCATCAAGTCTGCCCTGGAGCGTAAAGGGTTCCAGGTGACGACGGCTACAAATGCGAAAGAGGGCATAGAGGTTTGTGAACAACGTGAGGGTGGCATCAGCCTGGTCATCTCCGATGTCATAATGCCGGGAATGAACGGAATCGAGATGAGCCACGAAGTCCTGAAAAAGCATCCAAAAACGAAGTTCATCTTCATGTCCGGCTACAGCGCCGAATCGTTCGATCAAGACTACCTGATCAACAACAAAATGAACTTCATCTCAAAACCCTTCAAAATCATCGATTTCATCACCCTCGTAGAGTCCGTCCTCACCAGATAAGGGGGGCTCGTCAACAAGAGTGGGGGACGTTGTTTAAAAAGTTAAGTAAATGTTGATTTACAGCTGATCCTTTTTTTCAAGCATCAGCCGTACTGCCCGGTGCAATTGGGTTGAGGGAAGGGAAGCCTAACCGCTTCGCTAACCTCTGAGCCGGGTTGAAACCCGGCGGAAGCCGTGGGGGAGGGTTGGGTTAAAACCCGATAAAATAATTGGATATCGATTCCCCGGGCTGAAGCCCGAGGCTACACGGGAGAATGTGGGAGGTGAATGTCCGTCGGGCTAAAGCCACTCTTGAATGGACAAGAGTAGGGGACGTTGTTTAAAAAGTTAAGTAACGGTTGATTTACAGCTGATCCTTTTTTTCAAGCATCAGCCGTACTGCCCGGTGCAATTGCGGGAGGTCATGAACGCACGCCCTGAAAATAACCTCGGCGTCGATGTTGAAATAGTGATGTGAGAGTACATCACGGATTCCTTTCACGCCTGCCCAGTTGATGTCCTGGTAATGGAATAGTAGCCTGCCTTCGGTTTCTGTGTCTATTTTCTTGAAATTTTCACCGACAGCGATGAGCATCATGGCAATTGAGTCAAGCATGTCGAGTCCATGATCGCTGTCGAGAAAATCATCAACTGTTTTGATCGAAGAGAATCACCTCTGGATTTTTGCCAGCGCATCATCGATCTGGATGAGTTTTTCAGCAAGGAGGCGGTGGTCATACATAGAGAGCTTCCTTGTCGATGTGTGCTTTAAGGTATCTGTTCATTCGCTTCCAATAGCGGATCAGATCCACTTTGCTCTTAAGGATTGATTCGAGTGCCTGCTTCAATTCCGCCTGGAGCATGAGGTCTGGTTCCATGTCAACAACGATATCGACATCGCTTTCGGAAGTTGCGGTGTTTTTGGCTAAGGATCCAAAAATGCCGACCTTATGAACGTGATATCGCTCGGCAAATTCATCTTTGTGCTCACGGAGAATTTGCAGTACTTCTTCCTTTTGCATCGTTTGTCGACTGGGTTTAGTTGCTGTCGGTCAGGTGCTGAACAGCAGCTTGTGGCTCTGGTTTTTCTATGCTATCCTGATTAAAGTATAGGGGTGACGCTTCTTCTTTGCAACAGTTTTTCTGAGAGAGACAGGGACGTTGTTTAAAAAGTTAAGTAACGCTAGCGTTTGATGGGTTGTCGAGGTATGCCGGGGGAGGGGGGCTTGTGGCTGGATTAAAGAATAGGGTATGTTCAAGGGTGCGGTATGACATGGAGTAACGGCGGGGGCTGAAGCCCCAAAAAAAACGTTCCGAGCTTCAGCCCAACCTCTTCGTTAACCCCTGAGCCGGGTTGAAACCCGGCGGAAGCCGTGAGGGAGGATTGGGTTAAAACCCGATAAAATATTTGGATATCGGATCACCCCGGGCTGAAGCCCAGGGCTACACAAGAGAATGTAAGAGGTGAATGTCCGTCGGGCTAAAGCCACTCCTGAATGTAAGAAGCTGAGACAAGAGTAGGGGACGTTGTTTAAAAAGGTAAGTAACAGTTGATTTACAGCTGATCCTTTTTTTCAAGCATCAGCCGTACTGCCCGGTGCAATTGGGTTGAGGGGGGGGGCAGGGGCTGAAGCCTAACCGCTTCGCTAACCTCTGAGCCGGGTTGAAACCCGGCGGAAGCCGTGGGGGAGGGTTGGGTTAAAACCCTGTAAAATAATTGGATATTGGTTCCCCGGGCTGAAGCCCGGGGCTACACAGGAGAATGTGGGAGGTGAATGTACGTCGGGCTAAAGCCACGCCTGAATGTAAGAGGCTGAAGCCCGGGGCTACACAGGAGAATGTGGGAGGTGAATGTCCGTCGGGCTAAAGCCACGCCTGAATGTAAGAGGCTGAAGCCCGGGGCTACACAGGAGAATGTGGGAGGTGAATGTCCGTCGGGCTAAAGCCACGCCTGAATGTAAGAGGCTGAAACCCGGGGCTACACGGGAGAATGTGAGAGGTGAATGTCCGTCGGGCTAAAGCCACTCCTGAATGTAGCAACTCCACTCCGGTATCTGCGCTCAGTCCGCCTTTACTTTTGGCTACCCATGATACTTTCCAGAGGTGTCCATTAGTTGGGAAACGCTGATTTTTGATAAGTTATGATCGGGAGCCAATTTTCAACATTACATCTACTTGTTATGATCGTCTATGATGTCCGTGTGACGCTTTTGGGGGCGGAGCCGCCTGTGTGGCGACTTGTCCGGGTGCCAGCCGATGCCCAACTGTCGCTTGTTCATTCCGTCCTGCAACTGGCCATGGGATGGGAGGACTACCATCTGCATGAGTTTGTCGGGGCCGACCGGAAGCGGTACGGTGTGGTCGACGATGAGTATATCGATGTGGAGGTGCTGGATGAACAACAGTACCCGTTATCAGCACTTCTGGGTGAGCCGGGCGATCGGTGCCTGTACGTTTACGATTTCGGCGACGACTGGGTGCACGAACTGAAGCTCGAGTCGGTCTCGGAACCTGGGCCGGGGGATGAACCGATTTGGTGCCTGGATGGCGCCGGCGCCTGCCCACCGGAGGATTGCGGCGGGGTGCCGGGGTATGCCGCGCTGCTGGAGAGCCTGCGGGACCGCACTGACGGGGAGCATGCAGATGCGGTCGAGCTGCTTGGAGAGGAGTTCGACCCGGAGGCTTTCGACTGCGCCGACTTCAATGACCAGGTCAGGGATATGTATCAGGAGGAGCCCGACATGCTGGCGCCTGAAGCGGTGACGGAGGCCATGGGTGTGCTGATAGGGCTTCGTGATCTCCTCGAGTCGGAAGGCATGCCTGATGGCGCGATGTCGGTCATGTCGCTCAATGGCTTTTTTTCGGCCCTGGCGATCCATCCGGTCACGGTCATGCCGAACACGTGGCTGCCGTGGGTGTGGGATATTTCGGGTGCCTGCAGGCAACCGGAGTTCGCGTCGCAGCAGGCGGCGGAAAAGGGGATGGGCCTGCTTTTCACCTACTTTAATTCGGTGGTGCGCCAGTTGACCGACGACCCTGAGGGGTATGAGCCGCTGTACGAGGAGTTGCAGATCGAGCCGGACGAAGCCAGGATGCTGGCGGCGGAGGATTGGGCGTCGGGGTTCATGCTGGGGGTGATGATCGACGAAGAGGTGTGGAACCGCACCTTTGGAGACGAGAATGGCCGGCTTGTGCTCGCCCCGTTTGCGATGATGTCGGGCCTGTTCGATGAAGCCGCCGGTAGCGATGAGGAGCAACTGGCCAAAATGAAAGAGGAGTTGGTGGACGAACTGGGGTTCACTGTGGTGGACCTGCAGGAGTTCTGGGCGCCGTGGCGGCAGGAGTACCTGACTCGCCAGGATGACGGCCGGACGGAGCGGTCGGAGTCCCGGATCGGGCGTAACGAGCCATGTCCGTGCGGCAGCGGCAAGAAGTACAAGCAGTGCTGCGGGCGGTAGGAACCGCGCGGGGGGGACGAGTTTTGATTTTTTAAGAAAAACTCATTATCCTTTAAGAAAGGAGTTTTCATCAAGGATAGCGCATGAAGAGGAAGGAACGGGGTGAGCGTATCCGCCGCCATATTGTCGATGATGTCAGAGCTCATCCTGCGGACCTGGCGAAACATATTGGCGAACTTTTCGGGATTACCCCTCAGGCCGTCAATCATCATGTACAGCGACTTGAACAGGAGGGGTGGCTGACTTCTCAAGGCATCGGCAAGGGAAAACGATATTTTTTAGGTGATCTTCGGCGCTGCGATTCGATGTTTCGCCTTGATCGGGATGTTGCAGAGGATGTGCTGTGGCGGGATCATTTTGCCTATGTGTTCGAGGGGCTGGCAAAAAATACGTATGATATTTGTCATTTCAGTTTCACTGAAATGGTCAATAATGTCCTTGACCATTCCGGCGGGACAATCGTCTCTATTTCTGCGATAAGGGAAAAGGATGCCCTTGTGATCATCGTGATCGATGACGGGGAGGGGATTTTCAGGAAGATCAAGCGTTTGTATGATTTGCCGGATGAGCGTCAGGCACTTTTTGAGTTGTCGAAAGGGAAGTTGACGACGGATCCAGAGCATCATTCTGGAGAGGGGATATTCTTTACTTCACGTCTCTGCGATGCATTTGTCATTGAGTCGAAAGGCGTGCGGTTTTGTCATGATGCGACGTGTGCTTTTGATGTTATCCTCGAAACGGGGATTGCTGAAAAGGACGTGGGAACTGCGGTATATATGCGTATCAGCAGGCACTCGGCTCATGATATTCAGTCGGTTTTTGATGAGTATGCCGGACCGGATGAGTACCAGTTTACCAAGACGGTCATTCCTGTTCGTTTGGCACAGTATGAAAATGAGATGCTTGTTTCCCGCTCCGAGGCTAAACGGTTATTGCTGCGCATCGACCGGTTCAAGCATGTGATTTTCGATTTTGATGGAGTGGCGGCTGTTGGCCAGGCATTTGCAGATGAAATATTCCGTGTGTATGCAAGGGCCCATCCTGACATTGTGCTGTTGCCGCTGAACATGGTGCAGCCTGTAGAGAAGATGGTGAAACGGGCCATTGCTTCAAGATCGGTCGATGCCCCGAATTGAGTATCGGTCCATCTTGCTTGTTGAAGAACGGGGGACGTTGTTTAATAAGTTAAATAACGTCAGCGTTTGGTGGGACGTTAAGGTATGCAGAGGGTTGCTTCATGTGCCTGTCTCGGGAGGTCAGGGATGTGAGTGATCACAGTAAGTTATGATTCGAGGGTGAGGCAATGTCTGTCTCAAGAAAAAACAAGGCGAGTGACGTTTACAACACAGTGTCTGTTCTGTCGATACTGAACCACGTCCGTGATGCTGTCAACGTCCCCAAGTAAGAACCCAAGTAACTGTCTCTAATGCTGTTATAAACGAATGAAGGATTTGGGGTTATTCTTGGCTACGTTTTTAGTTGCTAAAGTTTTTTAACAACGTCCGTGTGCCGCAGATAAGCGGCGTGAGAGATGAGGGTCGGCCCCTCGCTATCGGCTTGCAGGAGCAGGTAGCAAACCACCGTAAGCGGCTATGGTCAAAAGCCATGGTCGTGAGCGTTACGGGAAAAGGCATCATAAAGATGTCAGGTGTGAATCAAGGAAGACGAACACAAGTGAATCACCGTTCAAGCGTCGTTAGTAACACAGTGACATCAAAACTGGAGCTGGACGTAACTCCAGGATTAGTCTGACGGAAACCTGTTTACTGGTCAGGCGGTGTCCGGCGTAGAGGTGGCGTGATCCTGATTCGGGCTCTTGCGTGGAACTGCGGGAACCTTCGCTGGCGATGAAAAGGGAAAAGGCACAAGTGTGAAAAACGAGGCCGAAAGTACCGATGCGTCAGAAAGGGGCGGAGCAATTCGTAGTAGCGAAGAAGGTCTTGTAATGAGACTGGAGCGAAGGGATTGCGTTATCCAGTCAGCTGAGACGGTCAACTGTGAAAACAGGAGGAGCCGATTGGTCTGACGAAGCCAGAAATGGCTGGATAATGGGAGCCGAGTGAGCGGAGACGTTCCTGCTCGGTTCTGCGAGGGACTGGGGGTGAAATTCCCCCGGTCTACTCTCCCCAGGTTTGGGAATGGGCCCCAAGTTTGGGAACCGGGGGGCGTGTTGTCATGTTGATGCAGATGCTTTATATTCTCGCCGCTCCGGATGTTGCCGTTGGGGATTATTTGGCTGTATTTCCGACGTTATGGCCCGGAGGTGCGTATATTATTTTTTCATATGAACGTAACGGGTAGATGATGGCCGTAAACATTACCGATAAATTCATTGTCGTCGGAGACAGGGTGCTGATCAGGCCCAAATCCCTCGACGAGCGGACCAAGTCCGGCATCTATCTTCCTCCGGGCATCCAGGAGAAGGCGAAGATCCAGAGCGGCTATGTCATCAAGGCAGGGCCGGGCTATCCGGTGGGTCCTCCGTCGGAGTCCGACGAACCTTGGAAAGAGAGCGTATCGGGTCCGCAGTACATCCCGCTGCAGGCCAGGATAGGCGACCTTGCCATTTTCGTTCAGAACAGCGCCTACGAGATCGAGTACGAGGATGAGCGTTTCCTTATCGTGCCGAATGCGGCCATCCTGCTCCTTATCCGTGAGGACGACGACCTCGCAGAGTATCTCAAATAGCATCTACCCGATCCGCCCCTGAGGCGTATCACCATTGCCACTGCTGAAAATCCAGACCGTCATGACCACATCTACCGTTTCTCCCGGCGATATCGGGAACCTCTCGACCGAAGAGCTGCTTGAACGAGTTCGGGCACTCAAGAAGGAGCTCAATGCCATCATCCTGGCACATTACTATACGCTTCCTGAAATCCAGCAGGCGGCCGATATCGTCGGCGACAGCCTTGCCCTGGCCAGGGCGGCTGAAAAGAACGATGCGGATGTCATCGTGTTCGCCGGCGTCTATTTCATGGCTGAGACGGCCAAGATCCTGAATCCGGGCAAGCTCGTGCTGATGCCCGATGCCGATGCCGGATGCCCTCTTGCCGACAGTTGCCCGGAGGATGAGTTCCGCGCTTTCAGGGCGGCACATCCCGATGCCATCGCGATCACGTACATCAATTCGACGGCGGCGATCAAGGCCTTGTCAGACATCACCTGCACCTCGTCGAATGCCGAGCACATCCTTCGCCAGATTCCGCAGGATCAGAAGATCATCTTTGGCCCGGACCGTAACCTCGGGGCCTGGCTGATGAAGAGGACCGGTCGGGATATGCTGCTCTGGCAGGGCTACTGCTACGTTCACGATGCGTTCGCCGAAACCTACATGGTGCAGGCGATGGCCATGCATCCGGGGGCGGAGCTGATCGCGCATCCGGAGTGCCGCGAGGAGGTGCTCCGCCATGCTTCGTTCGTCGGTTCGACGGCAGCCCTGCTCGATTATACGCAGAAGAGCCCTTCAAAAAGCTTCATCGTGGCTACTGAACCAGGCATCATCTACGAAATGCAGCTCCGGTCACCGGACAAACTTTTCATTCCGGCTCCCAAGGACCCGGCGAACCCTCGCAGCGTCTGCCGGCAGATGAAGCAGAACACCCTCGAGCGGATGTACCTTTGCATGTTGAACCGCCAGCCAGAGATCACGGTCGACGAGGGGCTGCGCGAAGCCGCCCTCAAACCGATCCGCCGCATGCTCGACATGTCCGCCTGACACCCTTCCTTCAGCCCTTGTTGCTCCGCACCTGAACCCCCGGGTGCGGAAGCACTTCCAATCCTGCCATTCCATGTCAATCCATATATGTACGTCAGACAGCTGCGTATTATGTCAGTATATTTAACTACTACATGAATTTGCGTTATTTGTTTTGAAATACGTGAAAAACAGCTACTTTGAGAAGTAGTATTGTCTGGAATTGCAGTATATATATCGAGACTACTTTGGGTTACTGCATATATATAAAGTATTTTTTGGCGAATATTTGCTGATAGCGCATACAGATTTCGACCATATTGGATGCCTTGATAAAGGAAATCTGTTTATCAAGAGGCGGGCCATCGGGAAATTCCTGTGATCAGACTCCTTTCAGATACCTGTTATTCTTCGCCAATTGTGGGTCGTTTTTCCTGCCTCTGCGGATGGAGGCATTGCGGACAGACATGACTTGATGATGCAGACTTCAAAGAAACTCTGAAACATTCCCGAAAAAGGGGAATCTCCCATGACAAGTTACCCCTACTCTTTATCCATTTCAGGAACGGCGAAATCGGCTTCCCTGATCGACTACGACAGCAATGGCACGGTCGATAAGTTGCAAATTTCGTGGGGCGAAGGTGCGAACGCACATACCGATACGTATCAGGTTGGTTGGGTCGACGCTACCCATTGGTACGCCTACGAGGCTTCCGGTGCAACGGCGCTGAACGCACCCCTATTCGTTTACGGTACGGTTTCCGGAGCTGCCGATAATTTGACCTATTCGGCATCAACCCTCGGCGCCAACAATGTGCTTATCGTCGGCCATTCAGAGGTATATAACACCATTTCCGCTGCCCTTTCCGCTGCGACTGATGGCGATACCATCCTCGTCGGCAGCGGCCGGTACGCTGAAGACATCACTATCAGCAAGTCGGTCCACCTCCTCGGCGCGAACCACGACCTTTCGGCGGTCGTCAATGACGAGTCCGGCAATCCGATACCTGATATCGAAGATGGTGTGAGGGCCAACGCTGAAACCTGGATCGACGGCACGGTTACCGTCGCCACCCACGATGTCGAAATCAACGGCTTCCGCCTGCACAATATTGACGGGTCGCTGAAATTCGCTGAAAGCGTCCTTACGGACAACAATCCTGCGACGACCCTCGACAACCTCACCCTTGTCGACAACTTCATCACTGGCTATGAAGCCGGCCAGGCGCCCACGCTCGGCACACAGGGGGCTCCGGAAACGAATGCGAGCGGCTGGAAGATCGCCGGGAACTTCATCGGCGGAGTAATTACCGATGCAACCCATACCGGTTCCGGTTCCCTGTACCTCAGCGGCCTTGCTGATTCCACCATCTCCGACAACGCCTTCTGGCGTCCGGCTGCGGCGCACCTCTACCTGAGTACGCTCACTAACGTCACCATCGACGGCAACAATTTCTACCACGGCCTCCACGCTTCGGGTGCGAATTTCGACGGTTACGCCGATGCGTTCTATGGTTCGTCCGGCGGCTATGGCTACGGCTATGGTTATGGCTATGGCTACGGAACCGGCTACGGCTATGGGGAAAATAATGGTGGAGTTTACTTCGGCCGAAACTACTGGTTCGAGCTCAAGGGCGTCAATGACGGCGTCTACATCACCGACAACAAAGGAAGCTACAACTCGGGCGGCATCCAGCTCTACGGTGAAACCGCCGGATACAGCTTCGACGATATCGTCATCTCCGGCAATACGTTCAGCGATTTCGTCAATGCCGATCCCAACGGCACGCTGCTCGATGCAGCGTCCCGGCACCTCTCCGGCCTCATGGGGGCCATCAACATCTCGATCAACGGCGGCTCTGAGGCTTCAGATATCCTTATACAGGACAACACGATTACTGAGGGCGCCGACCAGATCTATTCTGCGTTGGACGTTTCCAGCCTGATCCAGGTGACCGGGCATGTCAGCGACCTGGTCGTACTGGGCAACGATCTCAACTGGGTGGCGAGCGAGGGCATCAATTACCACAACGTCGCTGTCCCTGTGTCGACTTACCTGACGGCCGGCAAGGTCATCGATGGCATCGGCCTCTATGCCGGCCTCGACGGCAAGGTCTACATCGCCGGCAATGATATCAGCATGACCACAGCGGCTCATCTTGCCACCGATGTCGGCTTGTTGATAACCGACTATTTGAGCAACTCCCAATACGGCACCTATCTCGCTCAAACGCTAGTCACCGGCGACAATACCGTGACGGTGTCCAATAGCGATACCTCCTATGCCGAAGTTGACCTTTCAAAATTCTCCGGCAGCCTTCCTCCCTCGAATTTTACGGTTAAGTACATTCTGGGTGACTCGACCCCACTTTATGTATTCATGGATGGCAAGTATGTTCCCATGACGGCCAGCGGAGTCTTGATCGCCCCTTATGCCTACCAGGCAAACGAGGTGCCGCTGGTGCTGAACGAGGTTGAAGACCATAAGGTGACAGTAGGCTCATCGTTCAATTTCCAGATTCCACTCGGCACCTTCGTGGATGTGTACCCCGAAAATGCGACCCTTGCGTATACGGCAACCAAGAGCAACGGGGCGGCATTAGACAACGGGCTGACCTTTAACGCGCAAACAGGCACCTTCAGCGGCACACCCTCGGCAGATGCAGGGGCCTTCGCCTATAGCGTCAAAGTGACTGCAACGGATACAAGCGGCACTACGGCAACCGAAAGCTTCGACTTTCTCGCGCTTTCGAGCCAAAACGATGTGACGGTACATACGAAATTCTGGAAGTCCGAGGCATCGATCGAAGGGGTTACTGTCAGCGGTTCTTTAGGGGGGACGAGTGATTCCGCCCAGTCCAGCGCCGGAGGGAATGCCATACTTTCATATACCGGTACCGGAACGGCCGCCATTTCGTCTGCATTGACGCTTTCAAAGACGGGCGAAGAGGCCCGGCTCAAGGGTACCGATGCCGAAAAAGCCGCTGAAAAAGCGGTCGATACAAGCGACGCCGTGCTCATTCTCAAGTATGGTGTCAGTAAGGTAACACTGGATTCCTATCAAATGATCGCTGGTGATATCAACAACGATCATAAAGTTGATATGCAGGATGCCATCGACATACTCAAGCATGAAGTGGGGCTTTCAGGCGTTCCAAACCCTTCGTGGGTCTTCGCCGAAGACAAAAGCTCGATTTCAGCGGTCTCTTCCATTGATGTGGCGGTTGCCGCTGACACCACGGTCGAGCTGATTGGCATTCTGAAGGGGGATGTTGACGGAAGCTGGTCTGCATCCTGAGAAGCCGCCCGGTTTCCCTGGATGGCAAAGTTACGCATCGAATTTTGACAATCACGCTGGAGCAAGTCATTCCTGTTTATGAATATGAAAATCCTCAAGGTTGGCAAGATTTTACCTCAAGCATCTGGGCTTCGCATAACAAATCTTGAAGCTACTGCCATAACACATTGATGTCAGACTACGCCCCCATATCAAGCCACGACAGCGTGATCGTCGACGCGGGCAAATCGAAGACGCTGGCGACGGGCGACTTCGGAGTGTTCAGCGACGCGGACGCAGGAGACAGCCTCGGCTGGGTAAAGATCACGGCCGTGCCGACGTCGGGGA
>Ga0326726_10000076_pt1 | contig 92960 bp, 86 predicted proteins | sample MHFenrmetagenome_2_FD_207603 | JGI IMG/M metagenome (GOLD analysis project Ga0326726, IMG submission 207603) | Lab enriched peat soil microbial communities from Michigan Hollow, Ithaca, NY, United States - MHF15MN | ecosystem: Environmental > Terrestrial > Soil > Wetlands > Peat | place: USA... | reverse complement strand
CGCCCGCCGGCATGGATCTGCGCCTTGACGACCCACACCTTGCCGCCCAAGCGCTGCGCCGCCTCGATCGCTTCAAGCGCCGTGAACGCTGGATGGCCGCGCGGCACCGGCACGTTGAAGTTGCGCAGCACCTCCTTGCCTTGGTATTCGTGGATCTTCATGCTGGATGCGCTTTCACCGCGGCGTGGGCTGTGAGGATCGTGCGCCGATGTCGACCGGCGTTTCGGGCCGGGGATGGGCAACCCCAAGGCGCGCGCAATTTAGCATGCGCCGAGGTGGTGCAACGGTCAAAGCTGTTGGCCGACCATGCCGTCAAGCGCGGCGCTACCCGGCAGCGACAGCACGGTACTCAGAGCGACTCGTCGCCGTGATCGGTCGATACGATCTTGTGCACCACGTCGGCGGAAAAGCCGCGCGCAAACATGAACCGCGCTTGTCGGGCGCGACCGGCAGCGTCGTTCGCGCGCTGGCCGAATTTCTTGCCCCACACCTCGCGGGCGCGGGCCAATTCGGTAGCCTGCAATTGCGATTGGGTGTCGGGGCCGGGAGCGAGCCCGTGCTGGCGCAGCTCGTGTTCGATGCGCCGGTTGCCGAAGCGCGCCGTTCGCGCATGCAGGCGCGACTCGATGAAACGCGCATCGCTCAGATGCCCCTGAGCCGACAATTGCTCCAACAGGGCATCGATCTCGGTCTGCGCATCGGCATCACCGGCCACGCGCAGCAGCTTGCTGCGCAGCTCCTGCCGGCTGTGCTCGCGGTTGGCCAGCCACCGCAACGCCTGCGCCTTCAATGCGGCGCCCGACGATGGCGATTTCTCCCGCCGGTCGGAGCTCATGGATGACGTGGCGCTGCAGCGCGCCGAGCGCGTCTCAGTCTGCAGCGCGCTCGGGCAACAAGGGCACGCCCATCGATTCGCGGATTTTGTTTTCGATCTCGTGCGCGAGGTCGGGGTTCTCGCGCAGGAACTCGCGTGCGTTGTCTTTGCCCTGGCCGATCTTTTCACCTTGGTAGGCGTACCAGGAGCCTGATTTCTCCAGCACGCCGGCCGTGGCGCCCATGTCGACGATCTCGCCCTCGCGGCTGATGCCCTCGCCGTAGAGGATGTCGAACTCGGCGGTCTTGAATGGCGGCGCCACCTTGTTCTTGACCACCTTGACCTTGGTTTCGCTGCCGATCACCTCTTCGGCCTTCTTGATGCTGCCGGTGCGCCGGATGTCCAGCCGCACCGAGGAATAGAACTTCAGCGCGTTGCCGCCGGTGGTGGTTTCGGGGTTGCCGAACATCACGCCGATCTTCATGCGGATCTGGTTGATGAAGATGATCATCGTGTTGGTCTTCTTGACCGTGGCGGTGAGCTTGCGCAGCGCCTGGCTCATCAACCGCGCCTGCAGGCCGGGCAGCGAATCACCCATTTCGCCCTCGAGCTCGGCCTTGGGCGTGAGCGCGGCCACCGAGTCGATGATGACCAGATCGACCGAGCCCGAGCGCACCAGCGAATCGACGATCTCGAGCGCCTGCTCGCCGGTGTCGGGCTGACTGATCAGCAATTCTTGCAGGTTGACTCCGAGCTTTTGCGCATAACCGGTGTCCAGCGCGTGCTCGGCGTCGATGAAAGCGCAGGTGCCGCCGACCTTTTGCATTTGCGCCACCACCTGCAGCGTGAGCGTGGTCTTGCCCGAAGACTCCGGGCCGTAGATCTCGATCACCCGGCCGCGCGGCAAGCCACCCACACCCAGCGCGATGTCCAGCCCCAACGAGCCGGTGGACACCACCTCGATCGGCTCGATGATTTCGCCGTCACCCAGCCGCATGATCGAGCCCTTGCCGAACTGCTTTTCGATTTGCGCCAGCGCGGCCTGCAGAGCCTTGGCCTTTTCGGTGTTCAGCGCTTTCACGGGTGCGTCCATCGAGATCCTCCTGGGGGTTGCGAAGAATTATGGCAGCAAGGCTGGATGTTTGTACAGTACTCGGGGTGAAAAAACCGCACCCTGCTCCGACCGGCCCGCAGCGGCAGGCATAGCCAACGGCGACCCGCGAGGGCGGCTGCCTAGAATGCTCTGCGCGCCAAGCGGACCCCGCTGACGGCGCACCCAACAGGAGATCCGGCGATGCGCGTCCTGATTGCCGAGGACGACCAGGTGCTGGCCGACGGCCTGCTGCGCGCCCTGCGCGCCTCGGGCTATGCGGTGGATCAGGTGAGCACCGGCACCGAGGCCGACGCGGCGCTGGCGGCGCATGAGTTCGACCTGCTGATCCTCGATCTCGGGCTGCCCAGGCTGCACGGCTTCGAGGTGTTGCGCAAGCTGCGCGCCCGCGGCACCGCGCTGCCGGTGCTGATCCTCACCGCGGCCGACAGCGTCGAGCAGCGCGTCAAGGGCCTCGATCTGGGTGCCGACGACTACATGGCCAAGCCGTTCTCGCTGCAAGAGCTGGAGGCGCGGGTGCGCGCGCTGGCGCGGCGCGGCCTGGGGTCGGCCTCCAGTGTCATCAAACACGGCCCGTTGACCTTCGACTCCGGCGGGCGCGTGGCCTACATCAACGAGCAGATGATCGAATTGTCCGCGCGCGAGTTGTCGCTGCTGGAGGTGCTGCTGCAGCGCGCCGGGCGGTTGGTCAGCAAAGACCAGTTGGTCGAGCGCCTGTGCGAGTGGGGTGACGAGGTCAGCAACAACGCGATCGAGGTCTACATCCACCGCCTGCGCAAGAAGATCGAGCAAGGGCCGATCCGCATCGCCACCGTGCGGGGCCTGGGCTACTGCCTCGAGAAGATCGCTGCCTGACCATCGGCGGCGCATCGAGTGCGGCCCTTCCGCAAGCCCTGGACAGCCCCGCCATGTCGCAGCCGCCTGCCACCGAACGACGCTCGCTGTTCGGCGAGATCCTCGACTGGATGCTCGCGCCGCTGCTGCTGCTGTGGCCGATGAGTCTGGCGCTGACCTACGCGGCGGCGCAGAACATCGCCAACCAGCCCTACGACCGCGAACTGGGCGAGATGGCCCGCACGATCGCGCGCCAGATCGTGTTCGATCGCGGCGACGCCGACGGCGTGAGCCGCGCGCGCTTGCGGGTGCCCGACATCGCCGCCGACGTGCTGCGCGCCGACGACACCGATCGGGTTTATTTTCGTGTGCTCGGATCTCGCGGCGAACAGGTGGCCGGCGACGCCGAACTGGCGACGCCCGAGGACACACCGGTGCTGCAGGAGCTGCGCTTTCGCGACGACGAGATCCGCTCGGAGCCGGTGCGCATCGCCTACCTGTGGGTGGCTGCAGCTGACGCTCGCGCCGACGCGCCAGCGCTGGTGCAAGTGGCCGAGACGCTGGGCAAGCGGTCGCGCCTGGCCACCGAGATCATCAAGGGCGTCATCATTCCTCAGTTCGTGATCTTGCCGCTGGCGGTGCTGTTGGTGTGGCTGGCGCTGGCGCGCGGCATCAGGCCGCTCAACGAGCTGCAGCAGCGCATCCGCCGGCGCCGCAGCGAAGACCTGAGCCCGATCGACGAGCGCGAGGCGCCCGAGGAAGTGGCGCCGCTGGTGCGGGCGATCAACGACCTGCTGGCGCGGCTGGATCAGTCGATCGGTGCGCAAAAACACTTCTTGGCCGACGCCGCGCACCAGCTGAAGACGCCGCTGGCCGGGCTGCGCACTCAGGCTGAGTTGGCCCAGCGCGAGATCGACGCCGGGCAACAAGACCCGCGTTCACTGAAGCGTTCGCTGCAGCACATCGCGCACTCGAGCCAGCGGGCGGCGCACATGGTCAACCAGCTGCTGGCGATGGCGCGCGCGGAAGACAAGGAGTCGGCGCTGCGCCAGCAGGAGTTGCGGCTGTCGCGGGTGGCGCGCGAGGTGGTACGTGACTTCGTGCCGCGGGCGTTGGACAAGCACATCGACCTCGGCTACGAAGGCCCCGAGGGCGACGACGCCGGCACCCGCATGATCGGCCAGCCGCTGCTGATCCGCGAGCTGATCCGCAACTTGGTGGACAACGCGCTGCACTACACGCCCGCGGGCGGCGAGGTGACGGTGCGCGTCACCGCCGACCCGTTCGGCCAGGTGGTGGTGCTGCAGGTCGAGGATTCCGGCCCCGGCATCGCGGAGGCCGAACGCGAATTGGTGTTCCGTCCCTTCTATCGCGCGTTGGACACGCAAGCCGATGGCAGCGGCCTGGGCTTGGCGATCGTCAAAGAGATCGCCAGCCAGCACGACACCACGGTCACGATCGGCGATGCGAGGCCGCGCGCCACGTCGGCCAACGTCAGCCAGGGCCCGGGAGCGCTGTTCACGCTGCGCTTTCCGCTCGCCCCTGCAGCGCTGGCCGGCTAGCCGCACGCCGATTGTCGGCAACAAGATCGTTCAGGCCGGCGAGCGGCCGTCCGCGAACAACCGGCGCATCAAGGTCAGCATGCTGGCGTCGTCGAGGTGGGCCAAATCCTGTACGCAAGCCCGCGCAAACAAGTCCCGCGCCACCGCGCCGAGCGGCGGCGTCAGTGAGAGGTCGCCGGCCATCGACATGGCCAGCGCGGTGTCCTTGGCCAGCAGGCTGGTGTGGGCACGCGGCGAGAAGTCGCCATCCAGCGCACGCGGCAAACGGTCGCTGCCGATCCAACTCTGCGCGCTGGAGTGCTCGATCACCTGCAGCATGAGGCGCGCGTCCAAGCCCAGGCGTTCGGCCAGCGCGAGCGCTTCGGCAGCGGCCGCCAGATTGACGCCGGCCAGCAGGTTGTTCACGAGCTTGGTGCGGGCGCCGTCGCCGACGCGCCCACCCAGCCGAACCAGGCGCGACGACAGCACTCGCAGCACCGGCTCGTGACGCGCGAACACTGCGTCGGCACAGGCCACCATCAGGCTCATGGTGCCGTCGCGCGCACGCGCCGGGCCGCCCGACATCGGCGCATCGATGCAGGGCACGCCCAGGCCCGCCAGCCGGGTTGCCAGCGACTCCACATCATGCGGGCCGATCGTCGAACACAACATCACCGTCGAATGGGAGTGCAGGCCCTGATGCGCGCCCCTGTCGCCGAACAACACGGCCTCGCATTGCACTGCGTCGACCACGACGACGATCAGCAGCTGACAGCGGCGCGCCAATGCGGCGCAGTCGGGCGCCGCTTGCGCTCCGGCCGTCACTGCGCGTGCCTGCGCGTCGGCACGGATGTCGCGCGCGAGCACCGCATGGCCACCCTCGAGCAGACGCTGCGCCATCGCCAATCCCATGTTGCCGACGCCGACCACGCCGATGGGCGCTGCGCGGGCCGCGGGTGTCGCCATCAGCTTTGCATCAATGGCCGGCTGCGCGCGATCGACATCAGCAGCCCCAGGCCCAAGCCCAGCGTGACCATCGCGGTGCCGCCATAGCTGATGAACGGCAGCGGGATGCCCACCACGGGCAGCACGCCGCTGACCATGCCCATGTTGACGAAGGCGTAGGTGAAGAAGCTCAGCGTGATGGCGCCGGCGAGCAAGCGTGCGAAGACCGTCGGCGCTTCGCCGGCGATGATCAGGCCACGCAAGATCAGCAACGTGAAGCCGATCAGCAGACCCACCGCGCCGAGCAGCCCGAATTCCTCTCCGAAGGCGGCAAACACGAAGTCGGTGGTGCGCTCTGGAATGAACTCCAGGTGGGTCTGCGTGCCGTTCATGAATCCCTTGCCGGTGACGCCGCCCGAGCCGATGGCAATCATGCCCTGGATGATGTGAAAGCCCTTGCCCAGCGGGTCGGTGGTGGGATCGAGCAGCGTACACACCCGGTGCTTCTGGTAGTCGCGCATCATCGGCCAGTTGAAGTCGGGGTCGCAGAGTCGATCTTGGCTGATCACCACGGCGGTCACACCGGCAACGGCGAGCACCAGCACCGGCACGATCAGTTTCCACGACAGGCCGGCAAAGAAGATGACGTACAGACCTGCCGACAAGATCAGGATCGCGGTGCCCAGGTCGGGCTGCTTGACCACCAGCCCCACGGGCACCAGCAGCAGCAGGGCGGCAATCGCGAAATCCGGAGCGTGCAATCGCCCCTCGCGCTTTTGGAACCACCAGGCCAGCATCATCGGCATCGCGATCTTCAAGATCTCGCTCGGCTGGATCACCACACCGACATTGAGCCACCGCGTGGCACCCTTCTTGGTGACGCCAAAGAAGGCGGTAGCGACCAGCAGCGCGACCCCCAGGCTGTACAGCGGAACCGCCAAGCCCATCAGGTTCTGCGGCCGGATCTGCGCCACGATGAACATGATCACGAACGCCAGCGCCATGTTGCGCGCGTGATCGACGAAACGTGTGCCGTGATCGAAGCCGGCCGAGTACATCGTGGTCAGGCCGGCCAGGGCCAAGATTGCGGCCACCACCGCCAACGTGGCATCAAAGCCGCCGAACATCGGCCGCAGCCGTTGCCACAGCGTGGGCTGCTCGAAGACGGCGCTCATTGGGTTACCTTCGTGCTTCGCACTGCGGTGCGAGCACTTTTCGGAGCGGCCGGGCGGGGGCTCATGGCGACTGCTTGGCGACCCGCTGCTCGGCGGGCGCTGCGATGGTGGCCACGCCCGGCAGTCCGTATTCATCGGCCGGGCGTTGTTTCCCGATCGGTGCCGCTGATTTGCCTTGTTGCGTCAGCGCGATGTCCTCAGCGCTAGGAACCACCCCGAGTAACGCATAGTCGAACACCCTGCGCGCAATCGGCGCCGCGGATTGGGCGCCGAAGCCGGCGTTCTCGACCACCATCGCCAGCGCGATCGTCGGCGACTCGGCAGGCGCATAGGCGACGTACAGCGCATGGTCGCGCAGGTGCTCCGCCACTTTGGCCGCGTTGTACTTTTCGTTCTCCTTGAGGCCCACGACCTGCGCGGTGCCGGTCTTGCCGGCCGACAGGTACGGCGCGCCGCGAAACGACGCCGCCGACGTACCCTCCTGAGTCACGCCGACCAGCGCGCGCCGGATCACTGCCATGTGGTCGGGTCGAATCGGCACCGGCTCGACCTTCTGCACCCCGATTTCCCGGCGGTTGCCCGTGACCACGTCGACCACTTCGCGAACCAGGTGCGGCTTGTGGCGCTCGCCGCCGCCGGCCAGCGTGGTGATCGCCTGTGCCATCTGCAGGATCGTGAAGCTGTTGTAGCCCTGGCCGATGCCCAGCGAGATCGTCTCGCCGGCGTACCAGCGCTGCTGCTCGGGTTTGCGGTAAGCGCGCTGCTTCCAAGCCGTCGAGGGCAGCAGGCCGCGCACTTCACCCTCGAGGTCGATGCCCGTGATCTGGCCGAACCCGAACGGCTCGAGGTGCTCGGCCATCACGTCGACTCCGAGGTCGTTGGCCAACATGTAGTAGTAGGTGTCGCAGCTTTGCACGATGGACTTGTACATGTCCACGCTGCCATGGCCGCCTTCCTTGTCGTCGCGGAAGCGGTGGTTGCCGAAGTTGAAGTACCCCGGGTCGAAGATGGTCTGCTGCGGCGTGCGCTTGCCGGTGGCCAGCCCCACCAGGGCCATGTAGGGCTTGTAGGTCGAACCGGGCGGGTAGGTGCCGCGCAGCGCGCGGTTCAGCAGCGGCTTGTCGATCGATTCGTTGAGCTCGCGCCAGTTGTCGGCATCGATGCCATCGACGAACAGGTTGGGGTCGAAGGTGGGCTTGCTGACGAAGGCCAGGATTTCGCCGTTGCGCGGATCGATCGCCACCAGCGCACCCAGGCGTTCGCCGAACATCTCCTCGATCAGCGTCTGCAACTTGATGTCGATCGACAGCTGCAGCGTGTTGCCGGGGGTCGCGCCGTGGCTGTCGAGCCGCCGCACCGCGCGGCCGCCAGCACTGGTTTCGACTTCCTCGTAGCCTGCATCACCGTGCAGGTCGGCCTCGTACTTCTGCTCCAGTCCGAGCTTGCCGATGTATTCGGTGCCGCGGTAGTTGGCTTGTCGATCTTCGTCCCAGTCCTCCATCGCCGCCTTCTCGGCCTGATTGATGCGCCCGATATAGCCGATCAGGTGTGAACCGACCTCGCCCAGCGGGTAGTGACGGAACAGCCGCGCACGAACCTCGACGCCGGGGAAGCGGAAGCGCTGTGCCACGAAGCGGGCGACTTCCTCGTCGCTGAGCTTGGTGCGGATCGGCAGCGATTCGAAGCTCTTGCTCTCCTCGGTCAGACGCTTGTAGCGGCGACGGTCGCGTGGCTGGATGTCGACCACTTGCGCCAATTGATCGATCACTGCATCGACGTCGTCCTTCATCTTGGACGGCGTGATCTCCAGCGTGTAGGCCGAAAAGTTGTTGGCCAACACGACGCCGTTGCGATCCAGGATCAAGCCGCGATTGGGCACGATCGGCAACACGGCGATGCGGTTGGCCTCGGCCTGCGTGGACAACTCCTCGTGCTTCCAGATCTGCAGCCATGCTAAGCGGGCACCGAGCAACATGAATCCGAAGAGGACAAACGCCGCGGCCGCGAACAAGCGGGCGCGAAAGCGGTCCAGCTCCTGTTCGACGTTTCGCAGCTCGATCATGGTGTGTTCGAGCCTCGCCTAAAGCGGCCGGTTCTCGTCGGGGTCGGGTGCACGCCGCTGCGGCGCCAGCAACACCCACACGGCCACCGGCCATAACGCCGCTTCCAGCGTGGGTGCGCCCAGCAGCTGCCAGCCAGGGAAACTGCCCCCCGAAGCCATGCGCACGACCAGCGACACGCCGTGTGCAGCGGCGAACAACGGCCACACGTGCAGCGCCTGCTCGAGCACCGAGAACCACAGGAGACGCCGGTGGATCGTGACCGCGAGGAAACTCAACAGCGTGTAGGCCAACGCATGCTGGCCGAACAAAGCGCCCTGATGCACATCCATCAGCAGACCGAGCACGAACGCGATCCCCACCCCCACGCGCAACGGCTGGTGCACGTTCCAGAACACCAGCACCAGCGCCAGCAGGTCGGGCATCGCGGCCTGTCGGCCCAGTGGAATCAAGTTGAAGCCGAGTGCAAACACCAGCGACGCGGCGATGAACAACGGGTTGACCGGCAGCAGCAGCTGGTCGGACCCACGCGGCATGATCATGGCGCGTGCTCCACACGCAGCCGCATCATCGGCACGTGGGCTGCGCGCGAGCCGCTGAAATCGCCCGCACTCATCGCCGGCTCCCACGTTGGCGCGCCGGCTTGGTGGTTTCGACCTCCGGCTCCGGACGCGCCGGCATCTGTGACGACAACGGATCGAGCACCAGCACGTGGCGCACGCCATCGGCGCGCGCGCGCGCCTGCAGGCTGATGCGGGCGAATCCCGTTTCGACCTTGCGATCGACCTTCACCACGGTGGCCACCGCCAGCCCCGGCGGGTAAACGCCGTCGACGCCGCTGGTGAACAGAAGGTCGCCGACTTGCACATCGGCGTTGCCCGCCACGAAACGCAACTCCATCAAATCACCTTCGCCCGCACCGAATGCAGCACTGCGCTGTTGCGTGCGCGGGTTGAGCACCGGAATCGCGGCGTCCCTGTCGGTCAGCAGCGTGACCTCCGCCGACAAAGGGTACACACGCGTCACCTGGCCCAGCACGCCATTGTCGTTGATCACCGGCGAGCCGGGCAGCACGCCCTGGGTCGAGCCGCGGTCGATGAACACCTTGCGCGAATACGGATCGGTGGCCTCGTACAACACTTCTGCGGTGCGACTGCGCACCGTGAGTGCGGGCCGCAGATCGAGCAGCGCGCGCAGGCGGGCGTTTTCTGCCGCGAGTTGCTCGACCCGGGTCGCGCGCTCCGCTTGAGCCACCAGTTGGGCGCGCGCGTCCCGTTCGCCGGCGATTGCGTGGTTGAGGCCCTGCAGGTACTCGCTGCCGCCTTCGACCAGCTCCACAGGCACCAGCAGGCTGCGCTGAATCGGCAGCAGCACGGTGGCCAGCGCTGCGCGAATCGGTTGCGTGTACTTCAATCGCGAATCGGCCGCCATCAGAAACACGGCCAGCGCCGAGAACACGGCCAACTTGGTCAGCGCCGAAGGGCCCTGGCGAAAGAAGGGCGGCGGGGTGCGATCGAGCGTCCCCAGTGGCATGGGGTCAAAAGCCGCGTCACTCGGACGTGAAGATCGAGCCCAGGCGCTCCATGCGCTCCAGCGCCATGCCGCAGCCGCGCACCACGCAGGTCAGCGGGTCTTCGGCCACCAGCACCGGCAGGCCGGTCTCTTCGGCCAGCAGGCGATCGAGGTCGCGCAACAAGGCGCCACCGCCGGTGAGCATCATGCCGCGCTCGGCGATATCTGCGCCGAGTTCGGGCGGGGTCTGCTCCAACGCGTTCTTGACGCTGGAGACGATCTGGTTCAGTGGATCCGTGAGCGCCTCGAGAATCTCGTTGCTCGAGATCGTGAAACTGCGCGGCACCCCTTCGCTCAGGTTGCGGCCCTTGACCTCCATCTCCTTGACTTCGGAGCCGGGGAACGCCGAGCCGATGGTCTTCTTGATGTGTTCGGCAGTGGGCTCGCCGATCAGCATGCCGTAGTTGCGGCGGATGTAGTTGATGATCGCCTCGTCGAACTTGTCGCCGCCGACGCGCACGCTGCCCTTCCACACCATGCCGCCCAGGCTGATGACGCCGACCTCGGTGGTGCCGCCGCCGATGTCGACCACCATCGAGCCGGATGCCTCGCTGACCGGCAGCCCGGCGCCGATGGCCGCGGCCATCGGCTCTTCGATCAGGTAGACCTCGGAAGCGCCGGCGCCCAGCGCCGACTCGCGGATGGCGCGGCGCTCGACCTGGGTCGAGCCGCAGGGCACGCAGATGATGATGCGCGGGCTCGGCTTCATCATCGAGCGCGGGTGGACCATCTTGATGAACTGCTTGAGCATCTGCTCGGTGACGGTGAAGTCGGCGATCACGCCGTCCTTCATCGGGCGAATGGCCTCGATGTTGCCGGGCACCTTGCCGAGCATCGCCTTGGCCTCGGCGCCCACCGCCTGGATGGTCTTCTTGCCGTTGGGGCCGCCCTCGTGGCGGATCGCCACCACCGAGGGCTCGTCGAGGACGATGCCCTTGCCGCGCACGTAGATCAGCGTGTTGGCGGTGCCGAGGTCGATGGCCAGATCGGTGGAGAAATAGCGGCGCAGGGATCCGAACATGCTTGTCGTTCAGTTCAATTCGCAGTCGGACGGGCGCTGCGCAGATGAGGCCTTGGCGTGGCGCGCGAGGGGCTGTCGATGGCGGGCGATAATACAGCAACCCCCTTTGATTCTTGCGTGCGAAGCAGCGCTTCGGACGCATTCCTGCACAACGTTCCACCATGGCATTGACTCCGGCTGACGTGAGCCGCATCGCGCATCTCGCGCGACTGGCGCTGACACCCGACGAAGAGCACGCGATGCTGGCGCAGATCAACGCTTTCTTCAGCATCGTCGAGCGCATGGGGCAGGTCGATACCCGCGGCGTCGAACCGCTGTACACGCCGTTGTCGGCGCTGCACGAGGTGGCGCTGCGCTTGCGTGACGACCAGGTCACCGAAACCGACGAGCGCGAGCGCAACCAGCGCAGCGCGCCGCAGGTCGAAGGCGGCCTGTACCTGGTGCCCAGGGTGATCGAGTGAACCCGCAGCCCGAACGGCTCGGCGTGGCCGAGCTGGCGCGCGCGCTGGCCGCGCGCCAGATGTCCAGCGTCGAGCTGACGAAACATCTGCTCGCACGGATAACGGCTCATCACGGTTTGGGCGCATTCCTGCACCTCGACGGCGACGCCGCACTGGCTGCCGCCGCGCACGCCGATGCGCGCCGTGCGCAAGGCGACGCCAGTCCGTTGCTGGGTGTGCCGATCGCACACAAGGACGTGTTCGTCACTGCCGACGCGCCGACCACTGCGGGCTCGAAGATGCTCGCCGGCTACGCGAGCCCGTTCGACGCCACCGTGGTCGCCCGATTGGGCGCCGGTTTGCCTGGCGGCACGCCCGGCGCCGGCGCGATCACCTTGGGCAAGCTCAACTGCGACGAGTTCGCGATGGGCTCGGCCAACGAGAACTCGGCCTACGGCCCGGTGCGCAACCCGTGGGATCGCAGCCGGGTGCCCGGTGGTTCATCGGGCGGCTCAGCGGCCGCAGTGGCGGCGCGGCTGATCCCTGCCGCCACAGGCACCGACACCGGCGGCTCGATTCGCCAGCCCGCCGCGTTCACCGGCACCACCGGCATCAAACCGACCTACGGCGTGTGCTCTCGCTTCGGCATCATCGCCTTCGCGTCCAGCCTCGACCAGGCGGGCGTGCTGGCCCGTTCGGCCGAGGACTGCGCGCTGCTGTTGTCGGCGATGAGCGGTCACGACCCGCGCGATGCCACCAGCGCCGAGCGGCCGGCGCAAGACTATGCGGCGGCGTTGCGCCAGCCTTTGCCCGGCGCAAGCAACGAGCGGCCGCTCCGAGGATTGCGCGTGGGACTGCCGCGCGAGTTTTTCCCGGCCACGCTGGCGGCCGACGTGGAGGGCGCGGTGCGCGCCGCGGTGGCCGAGCTGGTGAAGCTGGGCGCCACCGCCGTCGACGTCAGCCTGCCGCGCACCGAGCTGTCGATTCCCGTCTACTACATCATCGCGCCGGCCGAAGCGAGCTCGAACCTGTCACGCTACGACGGCGTGCGTTATGGCCATCGCGCCGCTCACTACGATGACCTGCTCGACCTGTACCGCCGCACACGCGCCGAAGGCTTCGGGCCCGAGGTGAAGCGCCGCATCATGATCGGGACCTACGTGCTGAGCCACGGCTACTACGACGCCTACTACCTGCAGGCGCAGAAGCTGCGCCGCATGATCGCCGACGATTTCCAGCGCTGCTTCAAGAGCTGCGACCTGATCGCCGGGCCGGTGGCCCCGAGCGTCGCGTGGAAGATCGGCGAGCAGGGCGACGATCCCGTCAAGGCCTACCTGGCCGACATCTTTACGCTGCCGGCGAGCCTGGCCGGGTTGCCCGGCATGAGCGTGCCCGCTGGCAGCGGCGAACACGGCATGCCGGTGGGCCTGCAACTGATCGGCAACTACTTCGACGAGGCGCGGCTGTTGGCAGTGGCCCACGCGCTGCAGCAAGCCACCGACTGGCACCGCGCGGTGCCCCCGGGGTGTTGAGAAGCCCGATGAAGACCGCTGCCCTACTCGTGCGCGGCCATGAAGTCGTGATCGGCCTGGAGACGCATGCGCAGCTGCGCACGCGCAGCAAGGCGTTTTCGGGTGCCTCCACCGCGTTTGGTGCCGCGCCCAACACGCAGGCCTGCGCGGTGGACCTCGCACTGCCGGGCACGCTGCCGGTCCTCAACCGCGCGGCGGTCGAATGCGCGATCCGCTTCGGCCTCGCGGTGGGTGCACGCATCGCCAACCACTCGATCTTCGCGCGCAAGAACTACTTCTACCCGGACTTGCCCAAGGGCTACCAGATCAGCCAGTACGAAACGCCGGTGGTGCAAGGTGGTCGGCTGCCGTTCGTGCTGGGCGAGCAGGCGCGATCGGTGGCACTGACCCGCGCGCACCTGGAAGAAGACGCCGGCAAGTCGCTGCACGAGGGCGTCGGCGCCCACGGCGCGCACGACGTGTCGGGCATCGACTTGAACCGCGCCGGCACCCCGCTGCTGGAGATCGTCACTGAGCCCGACATGCGCTCGGCGGCCGAGGCGGTGGAGTACGCGCGCGCGCTGCACACGCTGGTGGTGTGGCTGGGCATCTGCGACGGCAACATGCAAGAAGGCAGCTTTCGCTGCGACGCCAATGTCTCGGTGCGCAAGCCTGGCGGGCCGCTGGGCACGCGGCGCGAGATCAAGAACCTCAACTCGTTTCGCTTCATGCAGCAGGCGATCGCGTTCGAGGTCAATTGGCAGATCGACCGCCTCGAAGACGGCCTGGCGATCGAGCAGGCCACCGTGCTGTTCGACCCCGACAGTGGCCAGACCCGCGCGATGCGCAGCAAGGAAGACGCGCACGACTATCGCTACTTCCCCGACCCGGACTTGCCGCCGCTGGTGATCGCGCCGCAGTGGATCGAGCAGGTCAGGGCCGCGATGCCGGAGCTGCCCGGCGTGATGGCGGCGCGCTTCGTGCGCGACGATGGCCTGGCGGCCTACGACGCGGCGATGATGACGCAGAGTCTGGACTTCGCGCGCTTCTATGAACAAGCGCGCGACGCGTGCAAGCAGCCCAAGCTGGTGGCCAACTGGCTGATGGGCGAAGTGTCCAAGCGGTTGAACGCCGAGGCCAAGACGATCGACCGCGCGCCGATCGTGCCGGCGACGCTGGCCGCGCTCGTCAGTCGAGTGGTCGACGGCACGGTGTCAAACAGCGGCGCGCGCCAGGTATTTGACCTGCTTTGGGCAGCAGACCGAATGAATGCCGTGGGGTCAGTGTCTGAGAGCGTCGTCGACGAGGCAATCGAAGACCTCGGCTTGCAGCAGACGAACGACAGCGGCGCATTGGAGGCCATCGTCGACCAGGTGCTGGCCGCCAACCCCAAGTCGATCGAGGAATACAAGGCCGGCCGGGACAAGGCCCTTAACGCGCTGGTCGGCCAGGTGATGAAGGCCAGCGGGGGCAAGGCCAATCCGGGTCAGGTCAACGAGTTGTTGAAGAAGAAGCTGCAGCGCTGACGGTGCTCGTGCCGCCGGCGCGTCGCGAAGGTCACGGCGTGATCGTCAGCTTGCACTTCAATTCTTGCTTGCCCTCGCGCAGCCGCAGATCGCTCTTGTTGGCGATCAGCTCCAGTTCTTCCTTGCGATTCACGTAGTGCCCGTCGTGCGCCGACTTCACGCGCTGCAGCGTGTGGTCGTGTTCGCGTAGGTGCAATTGCGCCTTGCGCGGCGTGAAGTCGATCTTGACTTCGAGCTCTTCATCGCCGCACAGGTACGTGACCGGCCTGGCCTGGGCCAGCCCCGGCGCCAGGACGCACCACATGATTGCGGCCCATGCCGCCACACTGACGGTCGGCATGTTCAGGGCGAGGTGTTCACCACCGGGCCCGCAACCGACACCGAGCCGGGCCGCGCGCCGTTCCACAGCTTGCGCAGGTGCTCCAGTTCGAGGTCGTACATGCGATTGACGCGCACCAGCTCAGCCTCCTGGTTCTTCATCAGCTCGCGCTGCGCGGCGATTGACGTCTCGTTGGCCTCGATCTGCTGTTTGAGGCGCGCCGGCATTTTGCGGCCGCGGTAGAACTCGACTTCTTCGGACAGCGGCTTGCGTTCGGCCTCGAGTTCCCTGATGCGCTGATCGGAGGCTCGCAGCGACGCACGCACGACTTCCAGTGATCCCTGGCGGGCGCGGTTGTGGGCCGCCTCGTTGGGGAAGCGCGCCTTCAGGTTGCGGTCGCGCCGCACGGCGTCGGCCAGCGTGGCCCTTTCCTCGGCTTCCTTGCGCTCCTTCGCCTCACGCTCGGCGCGCTCGTCAGGCGTCAGCGTCGGCGGCACCACCTTCTTCAGCGAGCCGTCGCGGTTGAGCAGACGCTGCTCACGGTCGCTGCATTCGGCGATCGGGCGGTCGGACGTGCGTTTCAGTCCCTTGTCGTCGATGCAGGTGTAGATCCCGGTCGTCAGAGGCATGTTGGAAGACTGCGCCCACGCCGGCACCCCGGCCCCGGCCCCGGCCAGACACGCCAGCGCCAGGGCGCTGCAGCCCAGCGCGCCGCCCGGCCGGCGACGAGTTGCGGCGACGCGTGTCAGGTGCGAGGGCTGAAGAGCCAAGCGGTCAGACTCCGAATCGATCCCGATAGGCGGCCACCGAGGCGGCGTGCGCTGCAAGCGTGCCAGCCCCCGCGGCATGAAGATACTCCAACAGGTCAGCCAATGTAGCGATGGCGACGACCTGCATACCCAGTTCCGTCATGACGTACTGCACGGCGGAGTGCGGCTTGTCCACGCCGCCCTCGGCGGCACGCTCTTGCCGGTCCAGCGCGATGGCCACCGCCACCGGCACGGCGCCGGCGCCGCGGATCCAGCGCACCGACTCGCGCGCCGAGGTCCCCGCCGACATCACGTCGTCGACGATCACCACGCGACCGGCCAGTGGCGCGCCGACCAACAGGCCGCCCTCGCCGTGGTCCTTGGCTTCCTTGCGGTTGTACGCAAACGGCACGTTGCGCCCGAGCCGCGCCAACTCGATGGCCACCGCGGCAGCCAGCACGATGCCCTTGTATGCCGGGCCGAACAGCATGTCGAACTCGAGCCCCGAGTCGAGCAGACGGCGTGCATAGAATGAAGCCAGCCGGCCAAGCTTGGCCCCGTCGTCGAACCCACCGGCATTGAAGAAGTAGGGCGACAGGCGTCCGGCCTTGGTCTTGAACTCGCCGAAGCGCAGCGCGCCGACGTCGACCGAGAAGCGGACGAACTCCAGCGCCAGCGCGTCGGGCCGAGAAGCAGATGCCTTGTTCATGCAGGAGTCGCCGAGTGGGTTTTCGCCTCATCACGCTCAACCTGAACGGCATCCGTTCAGCGGCCAACAAGGGATTCCTGGCCTGGGCCGAAAAGGCGGGCGCCGATTGTATGTGCGTGCAAGAGGTCAAGGCGCAGCACGTCGACGTGGCCGGGCGCTTCGAGCGCATCGGCGCGCTGCAGGGACACTTCCACTACGCGCAGAAGAAGGGCTATTCGGGCGTCGGTGTGTACGCGCGCAAGAAACCCAGCGAAGTCATCGTCGGCCTGAAGAACCGCGAGTTCGACGCCGAGGGCCGTTATGTCGAGGCGCGCTTCGACAACGCCCGGCGCAAGCTGAGCATCATCAGCTGCTACTTCCCGAGCGGCAGCTCGGGGGAGCAGCGTCAGCTCGCCAAGTACCGGTTTCTCGACGTGATCTATCCGCACTTGCTGCGCCTGAAGAAGGAGCGCGAATTCATCCTGGTGGGTGACGTCAACATCGCACACAAGGAGATCGATCTCAAGAACTGGAAGGGCAATCAGAAGAACTCCGGCTTCCTGCCTGAAGAGCGCGCCTGGCTGACCAAACTGCTGGATCAAGCAGGCCTGGTCGACGTGTTCCGCCACCTCAACGACAGGCCCGAGCAGTACACGTGGTGGAGCAACCGCGGGCAGGCCAGAGCCAACCATGTCGGATGGCGGCTCGACTACCACCTCGCCACGCCCGGGCTGGCCGCCAAGGCCCGACGCGAGTCGATTTACCTGGCGCAGCGGTTTTCCGATCACGCACCGGTGACAGTCGATTACGACTTCGCGCTTTGAGTGACGGCTCGCCGGCGTGCCCCTGATCCGGGCGCGTGAATCGATCACTCGGTCGGCGATCGTTACGCTGTAACCGCGGTCAGTAGCGCCGCAACAGGAACAGACTGCGGATCAAGCGCGAGGCGATGCGCAGCGCGCAACCCGCCGTCCGGAGCACCCATGAAGATGCGCCCGAGCATGCACACGATGGCCACTGTCGCCCTGCTGGCGTGCGGGGTGTGCGCACGAGCCGATGCATTCGATCCGAACGCGGGAGTGCCCTGGTTGAGAGCCGGTGCCGCCAAACCACTGGCGTCCGACTTTGCATTGCGCAGAAATATGGCGCCACTGCAAAGCATCGGCCGCGATGCCATCGAGGAGAGTGCGTCCTACGTCGGCTCGTCGAAGTCCGACGGCGCGGCGCCGTTCATGGACTGGTCGGCAGGCGGCCTGCGGCTAACCGGGCGCCTGTCCTTCAGCGCCACACCGGTCGACCTGCGCGCTGGCAGCGGTGGCTCCTTCGTGATCGGCAGACCGAGCCTGGGTGATTCGCGCGGCGGGCCCAACCTGGGTAACGTGTCGCAGTCTGATCTGGACAGGGAACTCTCACAGCTGCGCGACAGTGTCGGCCGCATGCGTTATGTGCCGCAGGTGTCGCTCGGCATGAACGTCAAGTTCTGAGAGCGGCCCCACCCACGTTCAACGTGGTCAGTCGGCGGCGTGTCCTTGCGCGCGGCGCTTGAGCAGGGGCAACAGTCCGCCGGCCTGCACCAGTTCGATCAAGAAGCCCGGTAGCGGGTCGCAGGCCAGCAGCGGGCCGCGGTCTGCAATCTCGCGCCCCTCTGCATCGGCCACGCAGCGCACGAGCCCTTGCTGCAGATCGAACACCACCCTTTCTCCCTCGGCGATCGCCTCGGCATCGCGGCAGATCAGCAACGGCAACCCCACGTTGAATGCGTTGCGAAAGAACAGGCCGCCAAAACACGGGGCGATGACCGCGGCGATGCCCAGGTGCACCAGTGCCGACGCGGCCTGCTCGCGTGACGAGCCAATGCCGAAGTTGGGGCCCGCAACGATCACGTCGCCCGGTCGGACTTCGAGCGCGAATTGCGGTCGCAGCGATTCCAGGCAGTGCTGCGCGATGACCTCGGCGCCGTACTTCATCCAGCGCCCCGGCGCCAGCGCGTCGGTGTCGACGTCGGCCGGCAGCCGCCAGACGCGGTGACCGCCGGGTGAACGTGTGATCGCCGCGCGCCGACTGCGCTGCAGCAGGCCGGAGGCGCCTGGCGGCCGGTCGATCATCGCGCGCCCTCCGCGTCACTGTCCCACAGCACTTCACGCGGATCGGTGATGCGCCCGCGCAGTGCCGAGGCAGCCACGGTGTAGGGCGAGGCGAGGAACACCTGCGCGCTGTCCGGGCCCAGGCGGCCTTTGAAGTTGCGCGCGATCGAGCTGATGACCGTGCTGTCTTCGGGCACCGTGTCGCCGTGACCCGCGCACAGCCCGCACGATGCCGGCAGAATCTCGGCACCGGCCTCTTGAAGGCGGCGCAGGATGCCTTCACGCGCGGCCGCTTCGCGTTCATGCATGCTGGCCGGCGCGACCAGCAAGCGCACCCGAGGATCGACGCGGTAGCCGGCCAGCACACGCGCCGCAGCGCGCAGGTCGTCGAGTTTGGCCCCGGTGCAGGCGCCGATGTGGGCAATCTGGATCGGCGTGGGCTCGATGTCGGCCACATCGCGGGCGTTTGCCGGGCTGTGCGGCAAAGCGATCTGCGGCGCCAGGGTCGATGCATCGAAGTTGTGGCGCGTGCCCGGCGCATCCTCGTCGCTGTGCCAGGCCTCCGCTTCGATGTCGCGGGCACCCGCCTGCCACAGCCAGGAACGGGCCTCGTCGTCGGGCGCGATCAGTCCCGTCTGCGCGCCCAGCTCGGCGCTCATGTTGGCGAGCGTCATGCGCTCGTTCATCGACAACGCCGACACCGCTTCGCCGCAGTACTCGATCGCCTGGTAGCGGGCGCCGTTGACGCCGAAGCGGCCGATCATCGCCAACATCATGTCCTTGGCCGTGACGCCGAGCGCCAGGCGCCCGCTCCAGCGCATGAACACCGTCTGCGGCACCTGCACCCAGATCTCCCCGCTGACCAGCACGCCCAGCATCTCGGTGCTGCCGATGCCGAACATGTAGGCACCGAAAGCGCCGGCGGTGCAGGCGTGCGAATCGCCGCCGACGCAGAACATCCCTGGCCGGATGTGGCCGCTTTGCGGCAGCACCACGTGCGAGATGCCCACGTTGTCATAGACATGCGGCAGCGCCTGTTCGCGTGCCCAATCGCGCGAGATGCGCACGATGCGGCGCGCATCCTCATCGGCCTCGGGCACGTAGTGGTCGATCACCAGCACCACGCGCTCGCGGTCCCAGATCGGCATGCCGAGCTCGGCCAGCATCGGTTTCAGGCGTCGCGGCCCGCCGGAGTCGTGGAACATCGCCAGGTCGACCCGGCAGGTGACGAACTCGCCGGGCCGCACACGCGCTTGCCCGCTCGCGCGCGCGATCAGCTTCTGGGCCAGCGTCTGCGGTTGCGCGGGGATACTCATCGTGACGCGCCGCCTGGGGGTCACTGCATCGCCGCAGCGGGCGCTTTGCTGACCCACACCTTGGCGTCGACCCCACCCACGCGCGCGAGCTCCATGCGGTATCCATAGAGGTCGGGTCGGTACAGACCGAGCAGCCACTGCACAGGCTGGCCGCGGCGGTCGAACACCAGGCGCTGCACCGACAACAAGGCCGAGCCGACGGCCACGTCGAGAGACTGGGCTACCTCGGCGTCGGCCAGTCGCGCCGACACGCTCTGGCTGGCACGCCCGATCTGCACACCGGCCTCTTGCATCAGCACGAGAATCGGCTTGCGCGCCAGTTGGCGGCGGCCGAATGGCGCCAGCGCTTGCGGCACGTAGGTGGTGATGTGCGACAGCGGCCCTTCGCGCACCACCCGCACGCGCTGCGCCTTTTGCACAGGCGAGCCCGGCGCAATGCCGAGCGGCACGGCCACCGATTGTGGGCACGGCAAGACCCGCACCGACACGACCCTGACGCTGGCCCCCGAGGCCGCGCCCGACAGGTTCTCGAACCAGGCACCGACGCGCTCGCCGTCGGCCGACTCGCTGCCGACCGGGACCGCCGCCGGTCGGCTGAATGGCAACGGCACCGTGCCCCGACCCGGCGTGCGCCGGATCAGGCGCTCGGCGGCCAATCGCTCCAGCGCCTTGCGCACAGTGACACGCGCCACGCCGAATTCATGCATCAATGCGATCTCGCCGGGCACACCATTGATGAAACGACCCTCGTGCAATTGCTCACGCAGCACCAAGTAGATCTGATGGTACTTGGGCACCGGCAGGGTGGATGTCACGGTGCGCCACCGTACAAACGTCTCTTTGTTCTGTCAATGGAACAATTAAAGCGTTGCCGAACGGGGCCGATGTGGCATCTCAAGCCCGCACTGTTTTGCCGATCGGGTGCGCAGTCCAAACCCTAAGCTTTGAACATCATGAATCGCACCCAGCATCGCCACGCCGCTGCCCATCACTGGCACTCGCGCCAAGCCGCGCTCGAGGCCATCGAATGGGAAGAGCTGCCTTCGCTGGCGGCAACGCTGCGCAGCCGCGAATTCGCAGCCTCTGGTGGCCATGTGTGGCCGAGCACCCAGCGTTTGGATCTGCCGGCCGAGGCCGCCACGCCAGCGCCCTTCGTCGAATCGATCAATGGCTTGCACGTGCGCGAGATCGCCAACGACGAGGTGTTCCGCCACTTCTTCGGCGACCCGCGCGCGAACCACTGAGCGCGGCTGGCCGAGCGCGACACCGCACGCAGCGTGTGGGTGCCCCTGCACTGACACCTTCGCTGGCAAGCTCATCGAGGCCACGCCCGCGACGCGGGCAAAGCCCGAGGACTTGGCCCCGCGGCTTGGCGCCGTTAAGGTGAGCGCGCCGCCGGTGGCTGCGCCGGCCCGACAGCAGGCAGCACGATGAACCGCTCTCGCGTCAATCATCACCTCACCCGCCGCCAGGCCGTGGCCACGGTCGCCGCCGCAGCGTCGCTGGGTCGCTGCGACCTGGCTGCAACGGCCACTGGCGCCACGATGCAGGCGTGGCCGTTGAATGCGCCCCAGCGCACCGGCATCCACGACGTCGCCCCGGCTCCCGATGGCGGCGTCTGGTTCAGCGCACAGCGCAGCGGCCACCTCGGCTGGTTCGATCCCAAGACGGGCAAAGTCGAGTTGATCGCGCTCGGCGCCGGCTCGGCGCCTCACGGCGTGATCCAGGGACCCGACAAGGCCGCCTGGCTCACCGATGGCGGCCAGCAGGCGATCGCGCGCGTGAGCTGGCCCGACCGCCAGGTGCGCTTGTTCAAGCTGCCCGAGGGTACCCCGTACGCCAACCTCAACACCTGCGCGTTCGACGGCCATGGCGACCTGTGGTTCACCGGCCAATCGGGTGTGATCGGCAAAGTCGCGGTCAAGACCGGCGCAGTCACCGTCAAGGACGCACCGCGCGGACGCGGGCCCTACGGCATCTGCGCCACGCCGCACGGCGACGTCTGGTATTGCTCGTTGGCCAACAGCTTCATCGCGCAGATCGACTTGAAAAGCGGCGAGTCGCGCATCGTCGAGCCACCCACCAAGGGCCAGGGCGCACGCCGGGTGTGGAGCGACAGCCATGGCCGCATTTGGGTCAGCGAATGGAACTCCGGCAATGTGTCGATGCACGACCCGCGCGCGCGGGTGGCAGGCGGCTTGTGGAAGACCTGGAAGCTGCCGGGCAGCAACCCACGCACCTACGCCGTCTACGTCGACGACAAGGACATGGTGTGGCTGAGCGACTTCGGCGCCAACGCGATCGTGCGCTTCGATCCGCACGCCGAGAAGTTCGACAGTTGGCCGCACCCGCGCGAAGCGGCCAGCGTGCGGCAGATCCTGGGGCGGCCGGGCGAAGTGTGGCTGCCCGAAAGCGGCGCCGAGCACATCGCGGTGCTGCGAACGGCTTGAGTGCAGCGGCTAGCTCGGTGCTGCGGCGACGCGGGTTCAGCCGAGCGGCCGCACGCCGATCAGCGGGCCGTGCAGCCAGTAGCCGAACATGAACCACAGCGCCGCACCCGCCACCACCGCGATGGCCGTCGGCAGCAGCCGGCCCGGGGCCGCTTGACGTCCGGCGGCACGATCACGCGCACGCAGCGAGCGATAGCACCACGCGGCCCACAGCACAAAGCCGCCGAACAACAGCAGATCGGCCAGCGTGCGCGTCGACAGCAGATGGCCGAATGCCCACACCAGGGTGCCCAGCACCATCGGGTGTCCGAGCCATGCCTTGAATACGTTGCGCGGCACGTAGGCCGCCGCGATCAGCACGATGCCCACCAGCGTCAGCGCCGAGGTCACCGGCCCCATCCACTCGGGCGGGGACCACAGCACCACCGGCGCGCCGCGCGCCTGAGCGAAGCCCCACACGATCAACACCAGGCCGATGCCCGAGCCGAGCGAGTAGAGCCCGCGCCAGGCGCGCTCGCCGTGCTGCGCGATGAATCGGCTGCGCGCACCGTCGGCCACCATGCGGGTGCAGTGCAAACCGAGAAACAAGACCAAGCCGAGGATGAGTGCGGTCATGCGCCGATCCTGTCGTCTGCGACGGACCGCATCATGCCAAGCTTGGGCGTGACGGGCGCAACGCTCGGCTCGCGCAGGTCGCTGGTCATGGCTTGCCGGCGGGGCTGCGCACGAACACCGACCACACGCGCGCCAGCGCAGCCGAGCCGTCGCCGCCTTGCACCGCGGCGAACGCTTTCACCGCGTCATCCTTGCGGCCGGCCTGCCACAGCGCCTCGCCCAGGTGAAGCCGCGCCTCGTCAGCACGCCGCAGATTGCCCTTGGCCACACCCTGCTCCATCACCGGCACCCCCTTGGCCACCTGTCCGGCGCTGACATACGCAAAGCCCACGTTGACCAGCGCATCGCCTTCGCGCGCGCTGCGCGCCGATGCCTCCGCGCGCGGCAGGTCGGAGCCGTCCTTCTCGGCGGCCTTGCTGGCGCGCTCGCGCAACGCCGCGTGGTTGGCAGCATCCTTGCCGTTGCCCAGCAGCGACAGCGACAAGCCGCGGTCGATCACCTGCAGCGCCTCGGCCGGGTAGCCGGCCTGCAACGCCATCTGCGCCATGTCCACATACTCGTCGGCGCTGCGCAGCAGGCCGGCGGCCAGCCGCAAACGATACACATCGAGCCACAGGCGCTCTGCGAATCCAGCCTGCTTGGTGACGCGGGCCAGCAGCTCGACCCAGTACTCGGGCTTAGGAGACGACAGCGCCAGGCGCTCGAGCGTGCGCAGATACCCGGCATCGTCCTTCAGCTGCAAATAGCTGCTGATCAACAGGCGCAGCAGCGGCTCCGGCGTGGCGTGCCCGGCGGCTTCGTCGGCTGCTGCGCGCAACTCGAGTTCTTCGGCGGCGGCTTTGAACTCGTTGGCCAGGTACAGCGCCTGCGGCAGCAGGTCGCGCACCGCGGCATCGCTGCCGCCGTCTTGCACGTAGCGGCGCAGCCACGACACCGCGCGCAAATAATCCTTCTCCTGATACGTCAGCTTGGCCAGCAGCTCCACCATCTGCAGTTGGTCAGCGCCGCTGAATTGGTTGCTGCCGACCACCACTTCGAGCGACCGCACCGCCTGGGCCCAGTCGCGTGCGCTCAACGAGACGCTGGCGCGGCCGCGTTCGATCACCGCCTGCTCGAACATCGACAGATTGGGCACGGCAGCGGCCTCGCGCAGCTTGGTCTCGGCGAGCTCCTTCTGGCCGCCGCGGCCGGCCTCCTGCGCGGCGTTGACGGCATTGGCGACGTCGGGACGCAGCGTCTTGGCAGCGGCATCTGCCGCGGGCGGCGCCGGGGTTTGCGCGACGGCGGCGCCGGCGCTCAGCACGAGGCACACGCCGGCCAACGTGGCGCAGACGACGGGAGCGAAACGAAAGGTGGTCATGCTCGATACCCGGGCGATCGTCCGGTGGACAAGGGCGTGATTGTCACTCGCCCTCGCCGACCCTCTACCATGCCGTCATGGAAACCCGTCCCATCGAACTCGAGACCGGCGCCAACCCCGAGGCCAGCGTGATCGTGCTGCACGGGCTGGGCGCCAGCGGCGACGACTTCGTGCCGGTGTGCGAGCAGCTCGATCTGCAACCCGTGGGCGCGCTGCGCTACGTGCTGCCGCATGCACCCATGCGCCCGGTCACCATCAACAACGGCTTCGTGATGCCTGCCTGGTACGACATCCTGGCACTCGGCGGCCCGAGTACGGAAGACGAGGCGGGCTTGCGTGCGTCACAAGCGCTGGTCGAAGGCTTGATCGCGCGCGAGGTGGCGCGCGGCGTCAGCCCCTCGCGCATCGTGCTGGCCGGCTTTTCGCAGGGCTGCGCGATGGCATTGCTCACCGGGCTGCGCCATGGCGAGCGTCTGGCGGGCCTGGTCGGCCTGTCGGGCTACCTGCCGCTGGCCGGCAAGACCGCCACCGAGCGCACCAGCGCCAACCAAGGCACGCCGATTTTTTTGGCGCATGGCCGCTTCGACCCGATGATCGCGCTGCCGCGCGCCGTCGCGACGCGCGATGCCTTGCGTGCGCTCGGCTACACGGTGCAGTGGCATGAATACCCGATGGAGCACTCGCTGTGCATGCCCGAGATCGCCGACCTGCAGCAGTTCCTGCTGCAAGTACTGGCGCACCGAGTTCAGCGGTAGTCGATCTCGCGCGTGCGTTCGGCGGTGCGCACCCGCCGGCCGTCGGCTGCCGTGAAGTAGACGACTTGGCGCACCCAGTTGCCGCGTGCATCGACTTCGATGTCGACGTCGATGTCGGGGCTGTCGGGGCACCGCGCGTCGCCGTCGGGCTGGCGGCTGCGCGCCGCCAGCAGCAGGCCGCTGGCGTGGTAGTGCCATTCGGTGGTGCAGCGCACCCGCTCACCGGACAGCTGCCGCTGCAGCATCGGCCTCCCCTCGTCGTCGAACTCGGTCTGCGTCTCGAATGACGTGCCGTCTCGCACCTCGCGCCGACTCAACGGCTGCTCGGGCTCGCCCCCGCTTTGCAGCTCCTCGACGCGCCGCACGCGAAAGCTGACCTCGCGCGTGTACTTGCGCAGGCCGCCACGCACCAGGATTGCCGCGCTGTCGTCGTACACCGCGCTCAGCGATGTGGGATACCGAATCTGCGTGACGCGCAGCGCCTGCGGTTCGCGCGACGAGATCTTCAGCGGCCGGCCCAATGGATCGAAGCTCACCGAGCGCGACGGGCCGCCCTTGACGTCGGTTTCGATCGTCTTCAACGCGCCGTTGGGGTGGTAGCTGCGGCGTTCGCGCACACGGCCGGCTGCCTTGCCCGATTCGGTCACCCGCTCGCGCTCGTGGCCCGCCGCGTCGTACTGGAACGTCGTGCGCTCGAGCACCTCGCCGCGGCGTTCGATTTGCAGCGCGACACGCCCCGCCGTGTCGGCCTGGCGTTGCAGCAGCGGTTGCGCGAGGCCTTCTTCGTCGATGCGCTGCAGCTGGCGATCGGCGCCCCACTGATAGCGCAGCGGGTGGCGCTCGTCGCGCTGGCCGCGCCGGCGCCACTCGCTGTTCAGCGTGGCCAGGCGGCCATCGTCGCCGAAGGTGAAGCGTCGCGCTTGCGACGACACGATCGCCGGCTCGGCGGCAGCCGCCGCCGGCTCCCACAACTGCTCGCTCCAGCGCAGGCTGCGCACCTCGCTGGCCTTCAGGCCCGAAAAGGCAGCTCGCCATTGCGCATCGGTCCACGGATCCAGCGGCGGATCCCTGGCCCACGCGGCCGATCCGAAGCTCAGCGCCAACACAGACAGCCAACGCCACCAGCCGTGGCCGCGGCGCCGGCTCACGCCCGGCATCCCAGGGCCCGCTGACCAGTCGTTGTGCATGCGGCCAAGCTAGCACGCAGCCCGCGCGGAGACGGTGCACAAGTGTGAGCAAGCGCTCTCGTGGGAGCCAGCGGTGCGCACTCCTTCTCGCGCTGTCGGCGCGGCGCCACCAGGGCGCACGCCGCTGGCGCCGGCATACAGCCTGGTTCGCGCGGCCGTCGACATGCAGTCGCCACTGTGGGAGCATCGTGGCGGTCGACGTACCGACTGCCGAGGAACCGCCCATGAGCAGCCGCTTCACAGCGATTCGTGGCGTTGCGATCGCTGCCGTGTCATTCGGCCTGAGCATGACGCTGCAGATTCGCGGTGCCGCAGCGGCCGACGGCCTTGCGCAGGCCCGCTTGGGAGGCGATGTGTTCGTTGCCGGCGGTGCACTCACGGTGCGCGATCCCGTGGCCGGTGACCTGTTCGCCGCCGGCGGCAGCACCGACGTCGACGCCGCGGTGAGCGGCGACGTGCTGGCCGCGGGGGGCAAGGTGCGTTTGGGTGCCGACGTCGGCCAGTCGGTCTATGCGGCGGCGGGCCAGCTCACCGTCAACGGCAAGGTCGGCCGCAACGCCCGTGTGGCCGGCGGTCAGTTCGAGCTCGGTCCCAAGGCCGAGGTGTTGGGCAACCTGTCGGTGGCCGGCGGGCAGGTGCGGCTGCTGGGCGCGGTGCGCGGTCATGTGCAGGCGGCGGGTGGGCGCCTGCTGATCGACGGCACGATCGGCGGCGACGTGCTGGCCACCACCGGGCATGTCGAGCTAGGGCCAAATGCGCGCATCGCGGGCAAACTGCGCTATCACGGTAGTGAGGCCGTGCAGCAGGACCCGTCCGCTCAGGTGGCAGGCGGCATTGAATCGTGGGCTTCCGGGTGGGGCTCCGAACGCGGCGCGGCACCCTCGCCGCCCCATCCCGCCCGCGCGATGCGGCCGGCCATCGGGTGGCCATGGACGATCGGCCTGGTGCTGCTGGCCGCCGTGTTGCTGGCCGCACTGCCTGTCTTCTACGATCGCGTGGCCCGCACGCTGCAAGAGCGGCCCGGCCTGAGCCTGTTGCTGGGCTTTGTCTGGCTGGTCTGCGCGCCAGTGGCGTTACTGCTGTTGTTGATCACCGTGATCGGCATCCCGTTGGCCCTGCTGGGCGCCGCGCTGTACGTCGCGCTGTTGCCGCTGGCCTATGTGAGCACTGCCATCGCGCTGGGCGACTGGGCGCTGCGGACGTGGCGCGTCGCGGTCGCCGCCCAATGGGCCTGGCGGCTCGCCGCCGCTGCGATCGTGCTCATCTTGCTGGCGCAGGCGGCGCGCGTGCCGTGGCTGGGCGGCCTGGTCACGACGCTGGCGTTGCTCGCTGGGCTGGGCGCCCTGGCCTTGCAGCTGCGCCGCCGGTCGCCAGCAGCCTGACGCGCACCCTTTTCAAGCCGCGGTCGTCGGCGTATGTTGCGGTTCCGTCATCGCCCACGCGGCTGCTAGGAGGTTTGCATGAGCTCTCTGCCCGGTAAGTTCGTCTGGTTCGAACACCTGTCGGCCGACATTCCCAAGGCCCGCAAGTTCTACGACGCGCTGTTCGGCTGGCACACCGAATCGATGCCGATGGGCGGCCAGCGTTACTCGATGATCCTGAATGGCGACGGCACCACCAGCGAAGGCATCGGTGGCTACCGCAACGTCGATGCATCGGCGCGACCGGCGTGGCTCAGCTACGTCTCGGTGAGCGACGTCGATACCAGCTACGCCACTGCGCTGGCCGCCGGCGCGCGTGGCGTCGCGGCGCCGGCCGACCACGGCACGGTGGGCCGCGGCGCCACGATCACCGACCCCACCGGCGCGACCGTGTGCCTGTGGAAGAACACCGGCGGCGACCGACCCGACCCCCCCAAGACGCCGATCGGTGCATGGTGCTGGAACGAGTTGTGGACCACCGACGACGCACGCGCCCTGGCCTTTTACGAGAAGGTGTTCGGCTATGGCCACGACAGCATGGACATGGGTCCGGAGGGTACCTACTACTTGCTGAAGACCGGCGAGGTCTCGCGCGGCGGCCTGATGCACTCGGTGCGTCCCGACGCGCCGTCGATGTGGCTGCCCTACGTGTCGGTGGCCGACTGCGATGCCTCGGCCAGCCGCGCCAAAGCACTGGGTGGCAAAGTGTTGATGGAACCGAGCGACATCCCGAACGTCGGCCGCTTCGCGATCGCCGAAGACACGCTGGGCGCGGCGATCGCCTTCATCAAACTGACGGGCTGAGCCGGCTGGAAGGGTCGCGCGCGAGGTCGCGCGGCCCAAGGCGGCGGGCGGGCGGCTCAGCGGCCGCGTTGCAGTGCCCCGATCATGCGCGGGCCGCTGTCGAGCGCCCTCAGCACGAACGGTCGCGGCGCGTCGCTCATATACGAAGGATCGAGCACGTCAGGCAAGCCAGCTTGAGCTTGCAGCGCAGCGCTCGGCCAAAAATTCGGTGCGCCGATCCGATCGGCCCCGGCAAAGCCGCTCGCCGCTGCGACCAGGTTGCCGCGCTCGGTCACGGCGTCTGCGGTGATGCCGCCGCCGATCAGCTGCGCACCGCCGCTGCCGGCAAAGAGGTTGGCGGTCAGCTCGAGCCTTTGTGTGCCGGCCGCCGCAGCGATGTAGCTGCCGCCGCGGCGCGTCATCACGACGGTGTTGTGAACCATCTGCAGCGTGTGGGTGGTTCCCTTCAAGCCTTCCAGGCCGTAGGCGATGGCGGTGGCGTTCTGGGCCTTGGGCCCCTTGTGGAACAGGTTGCCCCGCAGGACCACGATGCCGCCGTTCGGAAAGTCGGCCAGGTAGCTCGACGTGCCGCCCGGGCCATCCATGAAATAACTGTTCTCGATGCGGGTCTCCTGGGCCCGGCTCTTGAGGTTGTGGCCGACCCGCGCCTCGTGAAAGAAGCTCGCTGTCACCACCAGCCGCTTCGCCGCGCCGATGTAGAGGTTGTGCGATTGGCCGTCGCCGAAGCCGTTGCGCGCGAACTCCGAGCGGTCGATCACGATGACGCCGCCGTCGCCGCCCAGAATACCTTCATCGCTGTCGAAGAAGCCGCAATCACGAACCGTGAGGTCGCCGCCCTCGGCGCGAATGCCCGCGCCGTTGCGATCCGGCACCGTCGCTTCGCGGAACTCGATGCCTTCGACCACCGCATTGGCGCCCGCGATCACCCAGATGGCCTTGCCCTGGGCGCTCTTGCCGTCAGCGAACAAACGCGCGCGCCCGCCGACGCCGCAGAGGGTGAGGTTGTTCGCGCGCCAAGTCGCCACATCACCGCGGTAGTCGCCGGCCACGATCTGGATGACGTCGCCCGCTTGCGCCGCCGCGGCGGCCGCACTCGGCGTTGTATACGTCTGGCCCGGCCCGACCCGCAACACCCGCCCCGTCGCGACATCGCACGCGCTGGCCGGCGGCGGCGGCGCATGGGCCGCAGCCTGGGCGCCCGCGCACGTCGCGGCCATGACGAGCACCGCGCCCACCACCGACCACGGCGCTTGCGGCGTGGCGGCGGCCCGGCGCGCGAGCAGGTGCGATGGCCCGCAGTCCTGGGCGTGCCGCACCCGGGGATCGAGAGCCTGGCTGGACAAGTAGCCTCCCCGACGGGTATGCGCCATCTCGGCCCTTAGGCGGCGCTCCACGGCGATGGCCGCCGAGTGTGCAGGTGCGCCGCGGCGCCGGACATCGTGGTTTGTACTTTGTCGACAAACGACGAAGCCGCGCCTACAACCGCGGTTGTGAACCTGCCTGCCCAGCCGCGCCCGCGCGCCGCCGCCAGCCGCAGCGAGTTGGCACGCGCGCTCGGGCCACCCGCCGAACGACCGCATCAATCGTTGGCACACCGCATCGCCGATGACCTGGGTGTGGCGATCGTCGACGGCGAGTTGGCCGACGGTGCCCGCATCCGCGAAGAGGCGCTGGCCGCGCAATACGGCACCAGCCGCAGCCCGGTTCGCGAGGCCATCGCGCTGCTCGAGCGGCGCGGCCTGGTGCGCACCGAGCCGCGACGCGGCAGCTACGTGGTCGGGCAGTCGCTCGACGTGATCGCCGATCTGTTCAACATGCGCGCGGCGTTGGTCGGCCTGGCGGTGCGCTACATCGCACGCCGCCGCGACCCGGCCGTGCTGACACAGCTGAACGACGCGATCGCAGCGGTGAGCGCAGCCTCCGAACGCAGCGCGGTCACGCCGCTGGCCTTTGCGCACCTGGGCGCCGACGCGGCGCGGGTGATCGTTCGCCACTGCGGCTCCAGCCGGCTGGCACAGATGCTCAGCGACCATGCCAGCCACTCCGGTTGGGGAATGATCTGGCGCAAGCGCGCGCTCGACTTCCAGACGCCCGAGCGGCGCCGCCGTTACGCCATGCAGTACACGCGGCTGGGCGAGCTGATCGAGCGCGGCGCCGACCACGAGGCCGAACTGCTGCTGCGCCAGATGATGTTCGAGTCGCGCGACCTGGTGCTCGCCGCCATTGCGAAGGCACATGGCGGCGCGGCCGATGCCGTGCACCAACTGCACGACGTGCCGCGCCCGCGCGGGCGGTGAGGGCGGGCACAGGCTGGCGGCGGGACTGAAGGAACCAACCGGGAGACACCGCGATGGACGATGTGCTGCTTGAAAGTACCGAAGGTGCGCTGCGCATCCTGGCGATGAATCGCCCAGAGCGTCGCAACGCGCTCAATGCGTCGCTGTGCGAGCGGCTGCTGCAGGCGCTGCGCGCAGCCGGCGACAGCGCGGCCGTCGGCGCGGTGTTGCTGCGCGGCGAAGGCCCGGCGTTTTGCGTCGGCGGCGACGTCAAGGACATGGCCGAGGGCAAGGGCCGCGACCTCAGCACCGAGCAGCGCGTGCGCTCGCTGCGCCGGCGCATGGAGGCCTCGCGCCTGCTGCACGTGCTGCCCAAGCCGACGATCGCGGCGGTGCGCGGCGCGGCGGCCGGCGCCGGCCTGTCGCTGGCGCTGGCCTGCGACTTTCGCATCGTCGGGCGTTCGACCAAGATCACCTCGGCGTTCGCCAAGGTCGGCTTGTCGGGCGACTACGGCGGCAGCTGGTTCCTGACGCAAATCGTCGGTGCCGCGCGCGCACGCGACCTGTACCTGCGTCCGCGCGTGATCTCGGCCGACGAGGCGTTGGCGATCGGCCTGGTGACCGAGGTGGTCGACGACGACGCGCTCGAGGCGCGTGCGCTCGCCTTCGCCACCGAACTCGCGCACGGACCGCGCGTCACCCTGGGCTATATGAAGCAGAACCTCAATCACGCGATCGCTGGCTCACTGGAAGGCGCGCTCGATCTCGAGGCGCTGCATCACACGCTGAGCGCCGGCACCGAGGACCACCACGAAGCGGCGGCCGCATTCGTCGAGAAACGCGAGCCGCGTTTCGTCGGGCGCTGAACTCGGCAAGGGCCCCCGCATGACGCTGCGCCTGCGCCAAATCTGCCTGGTCGCGCCGGAGCTCGAGCCGGTGGTCGACGCGGTGCGCTCGATCTTCGGGTTGGAGGTGTGCCACCGCGATCCCGGGGTCGGCCAGTACGGCCTGGTCAACGCGTTGTTCGTCTGCGGCCACCAGTTCCTCGAAGTGGTGGCGCCGGTGCGCGAGGGCACCACGGCGGGTCGCTATCTGCAGCGTTCGGGCGGGCGCGGCGGCTACATGGCGATCTTCGACACCCACGACCCCGAGCGTCGCCGCGCCCACGCGCAGGCGCTGGGTCTGCGCATCGCCCACGCGATGGACTACCCGGGCTTCGTCGGCAGCCAACTGCATCCGCTCGATTGCCGCGCCACGATGCTGGAGTTCGATCGCTCGCTGGGCAATGAAGATCTCGACGGCGCCTATTGGCCGGCGGGCCCGCACTGGCGCGACCAGCAGCGGCTCGATCGGGTCAGTGGGCTGCCCTGGATCGACGTGCAAAGCCCCGATCCAGACGACCTGGCCGCGCATTGGTCGCGCATCATCGAGGCACCGATCGCGCGCAATGCCGCTGGCGAAGCCACGATGCGCTTCGAGCTCGGCGGCGTGCGCTTCGTGTCGGCGCCGCCAGGCAGCCCCGAGCGGCTCGATGCGTTGCACATCGAGGTGGCCGATGCCGGACGCACGCTGGCTGCGGCGCGCGGTCTGGGCTGCGTGTCCGACGGCGCTGGCACCGATGCCGGATTCATGCTGGCGGGCGTGCGTTGGATCCCGCACACCGCCGCGTTGGCGTCGACGCGATGAACGACACCTTGTTCGGCGGCGCCGACGCCGCGCTGCTGGCCGACAGCGTCGACCGCTTTCTGGCCGACCACTACAGCTTCGAGCAGCGGCGGCGCCGCCTGGCGGGCGGCCCCACCGACCCGGGCTGCTGGGCGCAAATGGCCGAGCTCGGCTGGCTCGGCCTGCCGTTCGCCGAAGCGCTCGGCGGCTTCGGCGGTGGCTGGCTCGATGTCGCGCTGCTGATGCAGCGCTTCGGCCGCGCGCTGGTGGTCGAGCCGTATCTCGGCAACGTTGTGTTGGCTGGTGGCTTGCTGGAACGCCTGGGCAGTGCGGGCCAACAACAGCGCTGGCTGTCGCCGATGATCGAAGGGCGCTGCCAGCTCGCGCTCGCCTACGGTGAGCGCGCGGCCCGCCACGAGTGGCAGCGTGTACGCACGATCGCGCGGCCGCACGGCGACGGCGTCGAGCTGCATGGGCACAAGACGTTGGTGTGGGGCGGCGCCACGGCCAACGTGTTCATCGTGCTCGCACGCGACGACTTGGCCGACGACGCCCTGTCGTTGTTCGTCGTCGAGCGCGGCTCGCCCGGCCTGAGCTGCGAGCCGATCACCACCGTCGACGGCCGCGCTGCGGCCGAGTTGAGCCTGGACGCGGTGCCCGTGTCGGCTGGCCAGCGCCTGGGCCTCGCCGGGCAGGCTTTGCCCGAGGTGGCGCGTGTCGTCGACGCGGCGGCAGCGCTGGGTTGCGCCGAGGGCATCGGCGTGCTGGAGGTGCTGTTCACGGGCACGCTGGAGTATCTGAAGCAGCGCCTGCAGTTCGGCCGCCCGCTGGCCAGCAACCAGGCGCTGCAGCACCGGCTGGTCGACATGCACACGCTCCTGCGCGAGGCCCAGGGCATGGCGCACTTCGCGGTGTCGGCGCTGGAGGCCGACGCGGCCTCCCGCGGCCGCGCGGTGGCGCTGGCCAAGGTGCATGTCGGCGAGGCGCTGCGGCACGTCGGGCAAGAAGCGGTGCAGCTGCACGGCGCGATCGGCACCACCGATGAATTCCCGATCAGCCATCACTTCAAACGCGCGACCGCGCTGTCGCTGATGTTCGGCGACGTCGACCACCACCGCGCCCGCCTGGGCGAGACGCTGCGCGGCGAACACGCGGCGCGAGAGCGGCAAGCCGCATGAATCTGATCACGAGCCCAGCCGATCGCCGCTTCGCCGACGAGGTGCGTGCCTTCATCGCGGCGCATCTGCCGCCCGCTGTCGCGCACAAGGTCGCGCACGACCAGCACCTGAGCAAGGCCGACGTGCAGGCGTGGCAGGGGCCGCTCGCGGCCAAGGGCTGGCTGGCCTACACCTGGCCGGTCGAGCACGGCGGCACCGGCTGGACGCCGCGCCAGCAGTTCATCTTCGAGGCGCTGTGCAGCGAGCACGACTGTCCGCCGATCAATCCGTTGGGCCTGCGCATGGTGGGCAAGGTGATCCAGCACTTCGGCACGCCGTGGCAGCGCGAGCGTTTTCTGCCGCCGATCCGCGAGTCGCGCGAGTGGTGGTGCCAGGGCTACTCCGAGCCCAACGCGGGTTCCGACCTCGCGTCGCTGACCACGCGCGCCGAGCGCCGGGGCGACCGTTATGTGGTCAACGGCCAGAAGATCTGGACCTCGTATGCGCACTGGGCCGACTGGATGTTCTGCCTGGTGCGCACCAGCCGCGAAAGCAAGTCGCAACACGGCATCTCGTTTCTGCTGATCGATATGAAGTCACCGGGCATCGAGGTGCGCCCGATCGTGCAGCTCGACGGCACGCACAATTTCAACCAGGTGTTCTTCACCGAGGTCGAGGTGCCCGGGCACCAATTGGTCGGCGAAGAGGGCCAGGGCTGGAGCTGTGCCAAGTACCTGCTGACGCACGAGCGGCTGGAAACCGCCTCGCTACCGGCGTGCCAGCGCACGATGCGGCGCCTGAAACAGGTGGCGTTCACCGCCGTCGGCGGTGGCCCCGCGCCGGCCGACGCGCCGGCGTTGCTGGCGCAACTGGTCGACGCCGAGGTGCGGCTCACTGCGCTGCAGTTGCGCGTGCTGTCGTTCCTCGAACAACAAGACCAGGGCCAGGCGCTCGGCCCCGAGGTGTCGGAGCTGAAGATCCGCGGCACCGAGTTGTACCAGCGGCTGCTGGAGTTGCTGATGCTGGCCGCCGGGCCCGACGCGTTGGCCTATCACCGCGGCTTCGTGCTCGGCACCGACCCCGAGCCGGGGTTCGGCCCGGCGTTCGCGGCCAGCGCGGCGCCGCGCTATTTCAAATGGCGTTCGATGTCGATCCTCGGCGGCTCCAACGAAATCCAGCGCAACGTGGTGGCCAAGGCGGTGCTGGGCATTCGCTGACGCGCTCGCATCGGCGCGCGGGGCCCTGCACCCAGGTGGACCGTCAGCGCGCACGCAGCGCTTGCTCGACGATTTGCAGCAAGCGATCGCGCACTGCGAGCAGCTTGATGCGGTCGTCGACCAGCCACTGCAGCATCGCGCCGCGCATCGCACCGAGCAGGATCACCGCAGTCACCGCGGGGTCGGTGCCGGATGCGATCTCGCCGCGTTCGATGCCGATCGCGATGTGACGCTCGAACCAGGCGAGCGCCTTGCGGTTGTAGCCGACGATCTCCTTGCGCAGCGCCGGCGACGACGCCTCCATGAAGCTCTCGGTCATCATCACCAGCAGCGCGCGCGTGGCGGTCCACGGCACGCCGCGCCGGGCGCCACCGCGCGAGCGGCTGAAGTAGAAGTGAATGTTGCCGACGATCGATTCGAGTCCGGGCGCCAACGCAGGCCCTTGTTCGCGCTGCTGGCCGAAGCGCGCGCCGATGGTGCCGGCCAGGGCGTGCAACAGCCCCGCCTTGCTGCCGAAACGATGCGCGGGCAGCCCACGGCTGTAGCCGGCGGCCTCGCCGACCTCGGCCAGCGTCATGCGCACGGCGCCGCGCCGCGCGACGATCGACAGCGCCGCATCGAGCAGACGCTGCTCGGCCTCTTCGCGGCGCTGCGCGTGGCTGCGCCGCGGCGACGGCGCCGCCGCGGGCGTGGGGCGCGGACGCTGCCGAGTGCGTGCGCTGGGCGAAGGCACGCTGGGCTCACTCCGCCGAGATGCCGGCCAGTTCGGCCACGCGCTTGAAGCGCTGGTACTCGCGCAGCTGGAATTCGCCGAGCTCCTTGGGTCCCATCATCAGCGCCGCCGATGGCAGCGCCGCCTGGTAGGCGCGGCCCTCGTCCGAGGTCATCGCCTTGTGCACCGCGGCTGCGAGCTTGTCGACGATCTCGGTGGGCGTCTCGGCGCGCACGAAGAACGCGGACCAGACCCAGGTCTCGAACTCGGGGTAGCCGCTCTCCTTCATCGTCGGGATGTCGGGGTACTTCGGCTCGCGCTTGTCGCCGGTGATCGCCAGCACACGCAGGCGGCCGCCCTTCATCAGCTCGAGGGTGCCGCCGAAATCGATGACGCCCACCTCGAGCTGGCCGCCGACCACGTCGGTCAGCATCTGCGCGCCGCCCTTGTACGGGATGTGCGTCACCGGCAGGCCCGACGCGGTGCCGAGCCACGCGGCCACCAACTGATAGCCCGCCGAGTAGTTGCCCAGTTGCAGCGGCCGGTTGACCTTCCTGGCCGCGGCGACGAGGTCGCCCACGGTCTTGTACGGCGAATCGGCACGCACCGCAAAAGCCACCGGCGTCAGCGAGATGCCGTACAGCGGCCGCAGGTCCTTGAACGGGTCGTACGGCAGATTCTTGATCATGATGGCATTGACCACCGCAGGCGAGTTGCTGCCCATCAGGATCGTGTGGCCGTCGGCCGCGGCCTGCCTTGTGGCCTGCACCGCGAGCACGCCGCTGCCGCCGGGCTTGTTCTCGACCAGCACCTGCTGTCCGAACATCTTGCCGATCATCTCGCCATAGAAGCGCGACGACGAGTCGGCACCGCTGCCCGCGTTGAACGGCACGTAGATGCGGATCGGCTTCGATGGAAACGCAGCGGCCTGGCTCTGCGCGAGTGCGACCTGGCCCACCAGCACCCACAACGCAGCGCAGGCAGTGCGCAGCAACGGGATCATCGCGATGCCTCCTCACGGATTGGCGCGTCGCGCGCAGGCGGCGCGCTGAACACGATCTGCCTGGCCTTCAATGCGGCGATCTGCGCATCGGCGTAGCCGGCCTCGCGCAGCACCTCGTCCGTGTGCTGCCCCAGCAGCGGCGCCGGCAGACGCAGCGACGCCGGCGTGCGCGCAAACTTCGTCGGCGGGCGCACCGCGACGATCGGCCCTTCGCTCGGGTGCACGCTGCGCGCGAACAGCCCCACCGCTTTCAGGTGCGGGTGCTCGGGCAGCTCGTCGATCGTGTGGATGCGCGTGGCCGCGATGTCGAGCGACTCGCACAGCGCCAGGCACTCGGCGCTGCTCATCTGGCGGGTGATGCTCGCCATGTCGTCGTAGATCTCCCGGATGCGCTCGTTGCGCTCGTGGCGGTCGTCGAAGTTGTACTTGGTGGCCAGGTCGTCGTGCCCGGCCCGGCGGAAGAACTCGCGCCAGTGCTCGCCGCTGTACGGCAACATCGCGACGAAACCGTCGCGCGTCGGCGCTGGCCGGCGGCCGCCCGCCAGCAAGCGCTGGTAGCCCGCAGTGCCGTGCGGCGGGTCAAAGCTCAGCCCACCCAAGTGCTCGGCCAGCGTGAAGGCGACCATCGTCTCGAACATCGGCACCTCGACGAACTGGCCGCGGCCGCTCGTCGTGCGCTCGAACAACGCGGCCAGCACCGCGTTGGTCAACGCCAGGCCCACGGTCTTGTCGGCGATCAGCGACGGGATGTAGTCGGGCTGGCCGCTGTCGTGACCCAACAGGCCGGCCAATCCGCACGCCGCCTGGATCACGTCGTCGAACGCGGGCTTCGCCTCGTCGGGCCCGCCCTGGCCGAAGCCAGGGGCGACGCAATACACCAGCCGCGGGTTCAACGCAGCCACACCCTCGTAACCCAGGCCGAGCCGCTCGACTGCGGCCAGCCGCATGTTGTGCACCAGCACGTCCACCGTCGGCAGCAGGCGCTTGACCGCCGCCACGCCCTCGGGCTGTTTGAGATCGACGCACAACGAGCGCTTGTTGCGGTTGATCGCGAGGAAGATCGAGCTCATGCCGCGCGGCCGCCGTGACACGCCGTTGGCGCGCATGCGGTCGCCTTCGGGCGACTCGACCTTGATCACGTCGGCGCCGTAGTCGCCGAGGATCTGCGTGGCCATCGGCCCCAGCACGACCGCGGTCAGGTCGAGCACGCGCACACCGGCCAACGGTCCGCTGGTGGATACCGACTCCGTGCGCATCGTCGTTCCTTCGCTGCCTCGTGGGGCCGCTTGGACAGCGCCACGCGGCGGCACGCTAGCACAAATATTTGTTGCCCAGCAAACAAATTCCATCGAGAATGGCCGTCCCCTTCGGCAGACCCAGGAGCCCCTGCGATGCAGGGCTTGCGCATCAGCCCCGGCCTGTTGCCGCCCGAGTGCGAGGCCTTGCGTGCCGAGGTGCGCGCGTTCCTGGCCGATGCGATGGCCGACGTGCCGGTGGCCAAACGCGTGCGCAACTGGGCCGGCTCGAACCCCGAATTCAGCCGCAAGATGGCCGCGCGCGGCTGGATCGGCATGACCTGGCCCAAACGTTACGGCGGCGGCGAGCGCAGCTCGCTTGAGCGCTACGTGGTGCTCGAGGAGATGCTCGCCGCAGGCGCGCCGGTGGGCGCGCATTGGGTGGCCGACCGCCAGAGCGGACCGCTGCTGATGCGTTTTTCACCCGATGTGCTGGCGCCGCGTTTCGTGCCGCAGATCGTGCGCGGCGAGGCGTTCTTCTGCATCGGCATGAGCGAGCCCGACTCGGGCTCCGACCTGGCGTCGATCCGCACCAAGGCCGTCCGCAGCGCGCTGGGCTGGGTCATCAACGGCCGCAAGGTGTGGACCTCGCGCGCGCACCAGGCCCACTACATGATCGTGCTGGTGCGCACCGGTGCGGCCAGCGAGAACCGCCACGCCGGCCTGTCGCAGCTGCTGCTCGACATGAAGACGCCCGGCATCACGGTGCGGCCGATCGTTAACCAGCTCGGCGCGCACGACTTCAACGAGGTCACGTTCGACGACGTGGTGGTGCCGCACGAGCACCTGATCGGCACCGAGGGCGAAGGCTGGAAGCAAGTGGGCGCCGAACTCGCCTTCGAGCGCAGCGGCCCCGAGCGCTACTTGAGCAGCACGCAGCTGCTGCTCGAGATGCTCGACGCCGCCGATGCCAACGACCCGCGCCACGCGGTGGCGCTCGGGCGCGTGGTGGCGCACTACGCGACGATGCGCCAGATGTCGCTCGGCGTGGCCGGCATGCTCGCGCGAGGCGAGAACCCCGCGCTGCCAGCCGCGCTGGTCAAGGACCAGGGCGCGCTGATCGAGCAGGCGATGCCCGATCTGGCGCACGAGCTGTTCGGCGGCAACGCGCCGCCTGGCTCGCGGCTCGAACATGCGATGCGCTACACGGCGCTCGCCGCGCCGTCGTTCTCGCTGCGCGGCGGCACGCGCGAGATCCTGCGCGGCATCATCGCCAAGGGATTGGACCTGCGGTGAGCGATTCGCTGATCGAACAAAGCGTGCAACGCCTGTTCGCCGAAGAGGTCGACAAGGGCGTGCGCGAGCGCACCGAAGCCGGCGCGCTGGATGAACGCTTGTGGCGTCTCACCGTCGACAGCGGGTTTTCGCTGGCCTTGGCCAGCGAGGCTGCGGGCGGCATCGGCGAAAGCTGGAGCGCGGTGGTGCCGATCCTGCATGGCATCGGCTACTGGCAAGTGCCGCTGCCGCTGGCCGAGACGATGGTCGGCGCCCTGCTGTTGTCGGCGGCGGGGTTGGCAGTGCCGGCAGGGCCGATCGCGTTGATCGAGCAGGGCCAAGGCAACGATCTGAGCGCCAGCGGTTCGGTTGCCTCGCTGCGGCTGCGCGGCACGGTACCACATGTCGCGTGGGCACGGCATGCCCACACGGCACTGGTGTCGCTGGCCGATGGCCGGCTGGCCCTGATCGAGCTGCGCTCGGGCAAGGGGGCCACCTGCGAGCCGCAGGTCGATCACGCGGGGATGCCGGCCGACACCCTGCGCCTCGATGGCGCTGCGTGCATCGCGCAAGCCGCCAATGCCTTGCCGCTGGCGCAGCCGGTGTGGAGCCTCGGTGCGCTGGCCCGCAGCATCATGATGGTCGGCGCGCTGGAGTCTGCGCTCGAACAGTCCGTGCGCTACGCCAACGAGCGCGTGCAGTTCGGCAGGCCGATCGGCAAGAACCAGGCGCTGCAGCAGCAGCTCGCGCTGATGGCCGGCGATGCCGCCGCCGCACGCATGGCCGCGTTGGCCGCGGCCGCCGATGCGCCGAGCAGCGCCCAAACCGACGCGCCGGCCGGGGCCTTCAGCATCGCGGTGGCCAAAGTGCGTTGCGGCGAGGCGGCCACCCGCGCCACCGGCATCGCGCACCAGGTGCACGGCGCCATCGGCTTCACGCGCGAGCACACGTTGCACTTCGCCACCCGCCGGCTGTGGGCCTGGCGCGAGCAGTTCGGCAGCGACGCGACGTGGGCCCAGCGCCTGGGGCGGCTGGCGATCGGCGGCGGCGCCAAGGGCTTCTGGCCGGCACTGACGCGGCGGCGCTTCGAGGGCATGCTGTGATCCATTTGATCCAATCTGCGGACCGGCCATGAGCAATGAATCCGACGACGTGGGTGTCGAACTCGACGGCGCGGCGGCCCTGGTCGAGATGCGTCGTCCGCCACACAACTACTTCGATGTCCCGCTGATCGCGGCGTTGGCCGATGCGTTCGAGGCGCTCGAGGCGCAGGCTCGCTGCCGCGCCATCGTGTTGTGCGCCCAAGGCACGTCGTTTTGCGCCGGTGCGAACTTCGCCAATCGCGATGCCACCCCGCCGCAGCGCAGCCCGCGCGCGATCAACCCGCTGTACGCTGAAGCGATCCGTTTGTTCTCATGCGCCAAGCCGGTGGTCGCTGCGGTGCAGGGCCCGGCGGTCGGTGGCGGGCTGGGGCTCGCGCTGGTGGCCGACTTTCGTGTCACCTGCGCGGAGGCGCGCTTCTCCGCCAACTTCAACCGCCTGGGCTTTCACCCGGGGTTTGGTCTGTCGGTGACGTTGCCGCGCTTGGTGGGCGTGCAGCAGGCGGCGCTGCTCTTCTACACCGGCAGGCGCGTCGATGGCATCGAGGCGCAGCGCATCGGTCTGGCCGACCTGCTGGTGCCGCAGGACCAGGTGCGCGCGCGCGCCATCGTGCTGGCGCGCGAGATCGCGGTGTCGGCACCGATCGCGGTGCAATCCACGCGCGCCACGTTGCGCGCGGGCCTGGTCGAGCAGATCCGCAGCGCCGTCGCGCACGAGAGCATGGAACAAAACGCGCATTTCAAGACCGCCGACTTCCGCGAGGGCGTGGCGGCGATGGCGGCGCGGCGCGAGCCGCAGTTCAAAGGCGAGTGACTCGGCGCGCCGACTGCGACACCATCGACCCTTTCGCCAGTGGAGCGCTCACGATGAACCCAGCCGAACTGCTCGTCGAGGTGGCCGACCACGTGGCCACCGTCACGCTGAACCGCCCCGATCGGCTCAACGCCATCACGCCGACCTTGAGCGCGGCGCTGCGCCATGCGATGGCCGAGCTCGGCCGCGACGACGGCGTGCGCGTGGTCATCCTCACCGGTGCCGGCCGCGGCTTTTGTGCCGGTGCCGACATGGCGCTGCTGCAAAGCCTCACGCAGGGCGCCACGCTACCCAAGGCCGCCGGCAACGATGCGGTGGATTCGAATGCACGCAGCGAGCTGCAGCAGCGCTACAACTTCCTCGCTGCGGTGCCCAAGCCGGTGATCGCCTGCATCAACGGCGCGGCGGCCGGCATCGGCTTCGTGCTGGCCTTGTTCGCCGACATCCGCTTTGCCAGCAGCGACGCCACGCTGACCACCGGCTTCGCGCGCCGCGGCTTGATCGCCGAACACGGCTCGGCGTTCGGGCTGGCGCACCTGGTGGGCCCTGGGCACGCAGCCGACCTGCTGCTCAGCTCGCGCAAGGTCAGCGGCAGCGAAGCCGAGCGCATCGGGCTGGTCAACCGTGCGCTGCCGCCCGACGAGTTGATGGCCTTCACGCGTCGTTATGCGCTCGAACTCGCCCAGGCGTGCTCGCCCCGATCGCTGCGCGTGATCAAGCAGCAGATCGCAGCGCTGCCGCTGCAGACGATGGCCGAATCGTTCGCCGACGCCGACCGCTTGATGCTGGAGAGTCTGGCCAGCGATGACTTCAAGGAAGGCGTGGCGCACTTCGTCGAAAAACGGGCACCGCGCTTCAGCGGGCGCTGAAGGTCCACCGCACACGCCGGCCCGCGATGATCGACGACGCCATCGCCTGGGCGCGCGCAGCCGGGCAGTTGCTGCTCGGCCATCGGGGCCGCAGCACCGGCGCGACGCAGAAGTCCGACCTCAGCAACGTGGTCACCGCGGCCGACCTGGCGTCGGAGCAAGCGATCGTGCAAGCGATCCGCCGCCGCCATCCGACGCACTCGATCATCGCCGAGGAAACCGGCTGCGATCTGCGCGATAGCGAATTCACCTGGGTGATCGACCCGCTGGACGGCACGTCGAATTTCGCCGCCGGCATCCCGTGGTTCGGTGTGCTGATCGCGCTGCTGCGTCAGCGCCAACCGGTGCTCGCTGTGCTGCACTTGCCGGCGAGCGGCGAGCTCTATTGCGCCGAACGCGGCGGCGGCGCGTTTCGCAACGGCGAGAAGATCGCGGTCAGCGCCGAGCCGCGGTTGTCCAATGTGTTGTGGGCCTGGGGCATGGACGCAGCCGACGACGACGCCACCGCCACACGCGACGCCGCGCTGTTGGCACGCGCGCTGCAGCGTGTGCGCAACGTGCGCGCGACCAACAGCCTGGTCGACGCCGCTTACGTGGCCGACGGCCGCCTCGGCGGCATGGTCAACCGCAGCAGCCGCATCTGGGACATCGCCGCGCCGATGCTCCTCATTGGCCAGGCGGGCGGCCTGTACACCGGCGCCGACGGGTTGCCGCTCGCGCTCGACGTGTCGGCGTCGGCCGCCGAGCGCGTGTATGCCGTGTTGGCCGGCGCGCCGGCACTGCATGCGCAGATGCTCGCGGTGCTGCGCACGGCGTCTGCAAGCGGATCAGCCTCGATGTCGCAAAGCGGCGCGAACGACTGATCTCGCGCGCGCTCGAACATTTGCTCGGAGACGCCACCATGACCGTCACCACGGCGCTGCGCGCGTCGCTGGCCGAAGGCGACGTCACCGAGGCCTGGGGGTGCCAGATCACTTGCTCTGGCGCATCAGCGCTGACAAGAGGCAGGCGGCGTTGCACCAACCGCCGCGTTCTTGGTGCATTTCAGCTCTTGCGAAACATGATGTCGTACCGGGTACGCGCCACACCGCCGAAGTCGCCGTCACGACGAGCCGTCTGCATAGCGACCTGCCAGCCGTTTGCAATTAGCTCTTCCATTCGCGTCTCGATGTCGCCGCAGGTTAACTTGGCCTTCGTGATCGGTCTGCTCATATCTTGGGCTAGCACGTATCCCTCGCAGGAGAGCGTGGTGCCTGGCTTGGACTTCTGGATGAACGCCAAGCGCTGCTTCTCGGCATCGACGGCCTTGGCTGCCGCCGCCTTGTCCTTCGCCTCGTCCTCGTTCTTCTGAGCCACAATCAACCCTTGGCCCGTGGCCGTGGAGATGTTGTCGAACCACGCTTGACGGACGGAGCCCAGCCAGTACGCGCTCGCGTAGGCGAACTGCTCGGTGCCTACGGCGCAGCCGACGATGTCCCAGCTGTACTCGCTCTCCTTCTTGGATCGGATCACCGCTTTCGCTGCTTGCGCCGCGGCCGCGTCGATCTTGCCGCCTTTGAGCGAACACCATTGCTGGAACCCTTGCTTGCCCAGCACCTTGTAATCGCTCGACTTGGTGAAGGCGATCATCAATGGCAGGCCGTTCTCAATAAAACCCCTGACGGCCCATCCCGCGGCTTTGGCTTTGGCTTCGGCGACCTGACGAAGGCCTTCAAAGGGGGTCTCTGCCGTGATCGGAGGGATCGTGGGGCTCGGCGCCTGCGCGACGGGCGCCGCCGCGGCGGCTTGCGTGCTTGCAGGTCTCGACGCGCAACCCGCCAGGGCTGCGCTGAGGATCGAAAGAGCTAGAGTGGTCTTGGCGTTCATACAAAGCAGTGATGAAATGGCCCGAAGGTGAGCGGCTCGACTTCGGCAGAGTGATAGCGGAACTTGAGGGTATGTCGGTGGAATCACCAACAGGTGTTGCTCAGTACCACTGAGCGCTCCATCGGCTATCGGCAGATTCCTGGAGGGCTTGAGGCGGCGCTGGCCGAGCAAGACGCGGCCGTCGACGATGTACCGGCAGCTGATCGCGCAGGCCCCGACCGAGCGCAGCGCACGAGCGCGATGCGTGCGTGGATTGCGGTCGGCCCTCGGGCAGCAGCCGGAACGCCGAATCACCGGGTTGGCCATCAGCCAGCGGTGGCGAGCAGCGGCGGCGAGAAGGCTATTGCATGTGTCATGTCATCGCGTGACTCGCTGCCGTGGGGGTCGCGCAGGGACCTCGGGCGGCCCGACAATGAACGCGATGAGACCATCGTGGCGCTTCGTGCTGCTGTTCGTCGCGCTGTTCGCCTGCTACCAGGCGGCCGAACTGGTCGGCGTGCGGTGGCTGCGCAGCGCCTGGTGGCAGGGTGTGCTGATGACAGCGGTCATCCCGCTCGGGCTAGCGCTTGGTGCATGGCTGTACGGGTCGGCCGCGGCCCCCTTCGCGCTCGAATGGCGGCGCGGCGTGGCCGGGTGGCTCGCGCTGGGCCTCGGCGGCGGCGTGCTGCTCAAGGCCGCTGCGCTCGTGGCCGGCCAGGCGATGGGTGCCTACGACGTGGCACCGGCTGCACCGTCGCCGCTCGCGCCGCTGCTGCAGGCGGTGGCCTTCACGCTGCTGGCCACGTTCGTGCCGTCGATGGCGGAGGACATGCTGACGCGCGGCCTGTGGTGGCGGCATGGGCCGTGGCGCAAAGGGCTCGGTTTCGGCGCGCTCAGCACCGCTGTCTACGTGCTCAATCACGTCTGGCGCCTAGAGCGAGGTCCGTCGGAGTGGCTGCTGCTGTCGTGCTTCGGTCTGGCCTACGCGTGCGCGCTGCTGCGCGCCGGGTCCCTGTGGGGCGCGGTGGGTTTCCATTGGGGCTGGAACGCCGCCAACGGGCTGCTGCCGCTGGCGTTCGACGTGCAGGTGCGCGCCCCGGTCCTGGCGGTTACCGCGTCGGCCGTCGCACACCTGGTGCTGGCGGCGCTATGCCTGTTTGTGCCGATGCCGCTGTTCGGCGCGCGTCGCGTGCGTGGTGCCGGCGATGCCGCGTGAGCCAGGGAGCGGAAGATCTTGAGCGGCGGGCGACGCCGCCGGACCCGGCGCAGCTCAGTGCCGAGTTTCGCGGGGCAGCGCGACGCGACTCCCACTGGGGCTGACCCGCATCCACCGGATGAACCGACAAACCTTCGATGTCTCTTGGTACAACAACTCTTTGAATGACCGCTTCGGAGATCTCGCCTCTGCAAACGGACGATGAGCACTCGATGTCTTCCTCGCCCCGGTTCAAGCAAGAGAGCCGCGCGCTGCTGCGCCTGGCCAGCCCGATCATCTTGTCGCAGATCGCTCAGGTGTTGATGGGGTTGGTGGACACCGTCATGTCGGGCCATGCCGGCGCGTTCGAGCAGGCGGTGGTCGGGCTCGGCGTCGCGCTGTGGATACCGGTGTTCATCGGCCTGATGAGCGTCGTTCAGGCCGTGTCTCCGATCATTGCGCATCACTTCGGCGCCGGTGACCGGGCGGCGGTCGCGCGAGACGCGCGCGAAGGGATCTGGCTGGCGCTGTGCGCCGGCCTGGTGCCGCTGATCCTGGTGCCCTGGGCGCCCGACCTGTTGATGGGGTTCCACATCGAGCCGGCGCTGGCAGCGCGAGCCGGCGTCTTCCTGTGGGGCATCGGTCTCGGGCTGCCAGCAGCGCTGGTGTACCGGTCGCTCGCCTTCTACTCTGCCAGCATCAACCAGACGCGTCCGATCATGGTCCTCGCCTTCCTCGGCTTGGGCAGCAACGCGTTGCTCAACTGGGTACTGATCTATGGCCACTTCGGCTTGCCGGCGATGGGCGGGGCCGGGTGCGGCTGGGCGACCGGCATCGGCATGTGGATCGCGTTGATCGCACTGGTTGCATGGACGGCCAGCGCACCGGCCTACAAGCCCTACTACATCTGGCGGTCGTGGACACTGCCGAGTTGGGCCGTTCAGAGGCGGTTGCTGCGCCTTGGACTGCCGATGGGAGGTGCTGGCCTCGCCGAGGTGGCAGCGTTCTCTAGCGTGGCGGTGCTGGTCGGCCGCTTCGGCGAAGTGCAGATCGCCGCCCATCAGATTGCGCTCAACTTTTCGGCGTTGATTTTCATGTTCCCGATGGGCCTCTCGACTGCCATCACGATCCGCGTCGGTCACTCGTTGGGCGCCGGGGATGCGCCAGCGGCACGCTCGATCGCATGGACCGGTGTGGCCGTGGGCTTGATCATCGCGACCTTGGCGATCGGTCCGATCATCGCGCTGCGGGATCAGGTGGCAGCGGTCTACAGCACCGACGATGCGGTGCAGGCGCTCGCCGCCAACCTGCTGCTCTTCGCTGCGTTCTGGCAACTCTTCGACGCGACACAGGTCTGCGCGATCGGCGCGTTGCGCGGCTACAAAGTCACGTTGCTGCCGATGGTGCTGATGCTGTCCGCGTTCTGGGTCATCGGCGTCCCCGCGGGGACGTGGCTGGCCTATCGGGGCCTCATCGTCGGCGAGCCGATGAAGGTCTATGGTTTCTGGGTCGGCCTGGTGATCGGGTTGGTGCTGGTCTCGGTCGGGCTCGCCGTTGGACTGCGCAAGGTCGCCGACGCAGCGATGCCTGTGCGATGCAGGTAATCGTCTGATCATCCGATCGCCCGTGACTGCAATGCCAGGAGGTGACGACAGCAAGTCGAACCTCAACGGGCATTTCGATGCTGTGCCTCACGCTCCGCGACCTGCGGCCTTGTCAAGGCGGCGTTAAATTGTTCGAGCTGCAGCCCCGTTTGGCTTCGTGAAACGACCAGTCGCAGAACTTGTGGCCCGAGTCGCAACTAATTTGGGCCCTCCGCCTACGCGAGCCATCATCACACGTCGATGTTCGCCGCTCGCAGCGCGTTGCTCTCGATGAAATCGCGCCGCGGCTCGACCTCGTCGCCCATCAGCATGGTGAACACGCGGTCGGCTTCGATCGCGTCTTCGATCTGCACCTTCAGCAGCCGGCGCACTGCGGGGTCCATCGTGGTCTCCCACAGCTGCTCTGGGTTCATCTCGCCCAAACCTTTGTAGCGTTGCCGCCCGACCTGACTCTCGGCCTGCGCCATCAGCCACGCCATCGCGACGCGGAAATCCCCTGCATTGAGTTCCTTGCGGCGCTCGCCCTCGCCGCGCACGACCACGGCTTCGGCCGCGAGCAGGCCCTTGAAGGTGGCGCCGGAGCGCGCCAGCACCTCGTAGTCGGCGCCGTGCACGAAATCCTGGGTGATGACGCTGGCCTTCACATTGCCGTGCTGGCGCCGGCTGATGCGCAGCAGGTGTTTGTCGGTGCGCGCGTCGACGTCGGAGGTGACCGCCGCGTCGTGCAGCGCAGCGGCCAGCGCTGCGGCGCTCGCCTCGGCTGCATTCGGCGTGTCGAGATTCAGCGCCAGACCGTCGGCGATGGCGCGCAACGCGGCACCGTCCATCCAGTTGGCCAGGCGCTCGATCACGCTGTTGGCCAGCACGTACTGCCGGGCCAGCTCTTCGAGCAGCGAGCCGGTGATCGGCGGCTTGCCGCCGCCGGGCTCGATGCTGGCCTCTTGCAGAGCCACCTTCAGCATGTAGGCATCGAGGTCGGGGTCGTCCTTCAGGTATTGCTCGTTGCGCCCCAGCTTGACCTTGTACAGCGGCGGCTGCGCGATGTAGATGTGGCCGCGCTCGACCAGCACCGGCATCTGGCGATAGAAGAACGTGAGCAGCAGCGTGCGGATGTGGGCGCCGTCGACGTCGGCGTCGGTCATGATGATGATGCGGTGGTAACGCAGCTTGTCGGCGTTGAAGTCGTCGGCGCCGATGCCGGTGCCCAACGCGGTGATCAGCGTGACGATGGCCTCACTGGACAACAGCTTCTCGTAGCGCGCCCGCTCGACATTGAGGATCTTGCCGCGCAGCGGCAGGATCGCCTGGAACTTGCGATCACGCCCCTGCTTGGCCGAGCCACCGGCGGAGTCGCCTTCGACGATGTAGATCTCGCACAGCGCCGGGTCCTTCTCCTGGCAGTCGGCCAGCTTGCCGGGCAGGCCCATGCCGTCGAGCACGCCTTTGCGGCGCGTCATCTCGCGCGCCTTGCGCGCCGCCTCGCGCGCCCGTGCAGCGTCGACGATCTTGCCGCACACGATCTTGGCGTCCAGCGGGTTCTCGAGCAGCCAATCGGCCAGTGCCTTGCTGACCACGTCTTCGACCGGGCCACGCACTTCGCTGGACACCAGCTTGTCCTTGGTCTGGCTGGAGAACTTGGGTTCGGGCGCCTTGACGCTGAGCACGCAGGCCAAGCCCTCGCGCATGTCATCGCCGCTGATCTCGACCTTGGCCTTCTTGGCCAACTCCTGGTCGTCGATGTACTTGTTGATCACCCGCGTCATCGCCGCGCGCAGACCGGTGAGGTGGGTGCCGCCGTCGCGCTGCGGGATGTTGTTGGTGAAGCACAGCACCGTTTCGTTGTAGCCGTCGTTCCACTGCATCGCCACCTCGACGCCGATCGAGGTGGCCTGCTCGCTCATCTTGTCGCCGTCGACGTGAAAGATGTTCGGATGCAGCACATGCTTGCCTTGGTTGATGAACTCGACGAAGCCCTTGACGCCGCCGACGAAGGCGAAGTTGTCCTCCTTGGCGTTGCGCTCGTCGACCAGGCGGATCTTGACGCCGTTGTTGAGGAACGAGAGTTCGCGCAGCCGCTTGGCCAGCACGTCGTAGTGAAAGTCGATGTTCTGGAAGATCTCGTCGTCGGGCAGGAAGTGCACTTCGGTGCCGCGGTTCTCGGTGTCGCCGGTCACCCGCATCGGTGAGACATCGAAGCCTTCGCGCTGCTCGATCACGCGATCCTGCGGCACGCCGCGTTTGAACTCCATGAAATGCACGCGGCCGTCGCGGCGCACGGTCAGGCGCAGCATCTTCGACAACGCGTTGACGCACGACACCCCCACGCCGTGCAGACCGCCGGAGACCTTGTAGCTGTTCTGGTTGAACTTGCCGCCGGCGTGCAGCTCGGTGAGCGCAATCTCGGCGGCCGACCGCTTGGGCTCGTGCTTGTCGTCCATCTTGACGCCGGTGGGAATGCCGCGGCCGTTGTCGATCACCGAGATCGAGTTGTCGGTGTGGATGGTCACCACGATGTCGTCGCAGAACCCAGCCAGCGCCTCGTCGATCGAGTTGTCGACCACTTCGAACACCAGATGGTGCAGGCCGGTGCCGTCGGAGGTGTCGCCGATGTACATGCCCGGGCGCTTGCGCACCGCCTCGAGCCCTTCGAGTATCTGGATCGAGCCCTCCCCATAACCGGAATTGTCGGGCCTGGGGTCGGAGCTCTGGGAATCACTCATCGATTGACTTCTAAGAGGGCCCGACTGGGCCCGGGGCATGAACTGACTGGAACCCCCGCTTGGCGGGGGCAGGGGGTGCTCACGGAAAGGCGAAGTCGATGAGGTCTGAGGCTGCACCTCAGATCCTCATCGGCATCACGACGTATTTGAAGCCGGCCTGTTCGGGCACCGTGATCAGTGCGCTGGAATTGCTGTCCTGCAATTCGAGCTTGACCATCTCCTGCGTCAGGTTGGCCAGCGCGTCGATCAGGTAGGTGACGTTGAAGCCGATCTCGATGGCATCGCCGTTGTAGTCGACTTCGAGTTCTTCCTTGGCCTCTTCCTGCTCGGCGTTGCTCGAGGCGATGCGCAGGTTGCCGGGCTCGACGTTGACGCGAACACCCTTGAATTTTTCGCTGGTCATGATCGCCGCGCGCTGCAGGCTCGCCAGCAGCGGCACGCGCCCGAGCACGATCGCATTCTTATGGTTCTTCGGGATCACGCGGTTGTAGTCGGGGAACTTGCCCTCGACCAGCTTGGTCACGAACTCCATGCCACTGAACGCGAACTTGGCCTGGTTGCCGGCAAAACGCAGTTCGATCGCCGTGTCCTCGTCGCGCAGCAGGCGCTGCAGTTCGAGCACGGTCTTGCGCGGCAGGATCACCTCCTGCTTGGGCATGTCGGATTCCAGCTGCGCCTGCGCCAGCCCGAGGCGATGGCCGTCGGTGGCCACCAGCGTCAGCGTCTTGCCTTCGGCGACGAACAGAATGCCGTTGAGGTAGTAACGGATGTCATGCACCGCCATCGCGAAATGCACTTGGTTGATCAGGTGCTTGAGCGTCTGTTGCGGCACCGCGAACGCCGGGCCGTAGTCGGCTGCCTCGTTGACCAGCGGAAAGTCCTCGGCCGGCAGCGTCTGCAGCGTGAAGCGGCTCTTGCCGGCCTGCAGCGTGAGCTTGTTCTGCGCGGAAGACAGCGTGATCAGCTGGTCGTCAGGCAGGCTGCGCAAGATGTCGATCAGTTTGCGCGCGCCCACCGTGGTGGCAAAACTGCCCGCATCGCCGCCGAGTTCGGCCTGGGTTCGCACCTGGATCTCGAGGTCACTGGTGGTGAACTCGATCGTGGGTCCGTTCTTGCGCAGCAACACGTTGGCCAGGATCGGCAAGGTGTGCCGCCGCTCGACGATGCCAGCCACCGCCTGCAACGCGCTGAGCAGCGAGTGCTGCGGAGCTTTCAGAACGATCATGTCTTCCTCTTCAACTTAGTCGTTGTAGTAGGCACACCCGCCGACTGTGGAGAACACTATTTTCGCCTGTCTTTGCGCGGATTTAGACGATCGCCAACCCTGTGAGTCGGGTTGGGGGCGAGTGGCTGTCCAAGTTGAACAACTTGAGAAACGGGCCCGGCCCTGTGGATGACATGCGGGTTGTCCGAAAGATCTGCACAGGCTTTTCGAAGGCAATGCTGTGGGGTGAGAGGTGTCGTCGGAACAGCTCGGCTGTTCAGCCTTTGAGCGTTTGCTCCAGCACGTGCAGTTGCTGGTTCAATTCGGTGCTCTTGCCACGTTCACCGCCGACCTTGCGCACCGCATGCAGCACGGTGGTGTGGTCACGGCCGCCGAACAGTTCGCCGATCTCGGGCAGGCTCTTTTGGGTCAGTTCCTTGGCTAAATACATCGCGATCTGGCGCGGCCGGGCGATCGAAGCAGGCCGCTTCTTGCTGTACATGTCGGCCACCTTGATCTTGTAGAAGTCGGCGACCATCTTCTGGATGTTCTCCACTGAGATCTGGCGGTTTTGGATCGACAGCAGATCCTTCAGCGCCTCGCGCGCGAGGTTGATGTTGATGTCTTTCTGGCTGAAGCGGCTATAGGCCAGCACCTTACGCAACGCCCCTTCGAGTTCACGCACATTGGCGCGCACGTTCTTGGCGACGAAGAAGGCCACGTCTTCGGGCATCTCTGCGCCCTCAGCCACCGCCTTCTTGATCAGGATGGCGACCCGCATCTCGAGCTCGGGCGCCTCGATCGCCACGGTCAGCCCCGCGTCGAAGCGGCTGGTCAGCCGCTCGTCGATGTCGACCAGCCCTTTGGGGTAGGTGTCGCTGGTCATGATGATGTGCGCACGCTTGGCCAGCAGGGCCTCGAAGGCGTTGAAGAACTCCTCCTGAGAGCGCTCCTTGCCGGCGAAGAACTGCACGTCGTCGATCAGCAGCAGGTCCAGCGAGTGGTACTTGGCTTTCAGCTCGTCGAAGGTCTTGCGCTGGTAGTTTTTAACCACGTCGCTGATGAACTGCTCGGCGTGCAGATACTGCACCCGCGCATGGGGCTTGTCCTTCAGCAGCGCGTTGCCCACCGCATGCACCAGGTGGGTCTTGCCTAGACCCACGCCGCCATAGACGAACAGCGGGTTGTACATGAGGCCTGGGGCGCCGGCCACATGCAGTGCGGCCGTGCGCGCCATCTGGTTGGCGCGCCCGGCGACCAGCGTGTCGAAGGTCAGCGCCGGATTTAGCCGGTGCGACGGCCCGACGAAGCCATTGCGCGCTTGCGCAGGCGCGCCATCGGCCGCGGCGCCATTCGATGGCAGCGCGCCTTGCAGCCAATCGCTGGCCGGCGCGGCGGCATGCACATCGGCGGGGGTTCGCGTCCCCGGCGAGAAGGGCGTGCGAACGACGCCGCCGTCGCGCGGCGCGAGACTCAATTCCAGGCGGATCGGTTTGCCCGCCAGTTCGCTCAGCAGCCCCTCGATGCGGCCGGCGTACTGCGAGCGGATCCAATCGAGTTTGAAGCGGTTGGGTACGCGCAGCGATACCACAGCCTCCGTGCCGCCACTCCCGTCGGTGAAGTCGGCGGGCGGCAGCGGCCGGATCCAGGTGTTGAACTGCTGTTCGGGGAGTTCTGCAGCGAGGCGTTCGCAGCCGCGCAGCCAGAGGTCAACGCTCATTGTGGACAAGTTGTTTTCGGAGCGGTGCGATTGTAGGTCACTATATTCGCGCCAGCCGCGGTTATCCACAGTATGGGTGACCGCGTCAATGGCGGCCCCAGGGCGCAGATTGCCGTGCAAGTGTTTGACCCGAAAAGGGGTTTTTGCTTTAATAGTCGGTTTCCCGAACAGCTTGGAAGAGCGTTGCGTGAACGCACAGTGCGAGCACGCAACGGGGCGGCTTCGCCGCCTGGAGCGTGGGGCGCGATTCAAGCTGCACAATTCGTCACTCATCTTCTTGCCGAAATCGCGCCTGCGCTGTCGCCGGCGCATGATGGCTCGCACTCATCATGAAACGCACCTATCAGCCCTCCAAGATTCGCCGCGCCCGGACACATGGATTCCTCGTCCGCATGAAGACGCGCGGAGGCCGCGCCGTGCTCAACGCCAGACGGGCCAAGGGCCGCAAGCGCTTGTCCTCGGTCTGAGCTGCATCGCTGCCGCGAGCGCCGCGATGCTCGGCCGCTTGTTGCGTCCGGCCGATTTCGAGTCCGTGTTGGCAACTCCCGTCAGGGCGCGGAGCGCTCACTTCGCCGCGCACCACCTGCCAGGCAAGCCTCGAGTGCCCGTAAGACGCAGCAAGAAGGCCGACAGCACCAAGTTGTCCACAGTTGATCCAGATCGTTGCCCACAGCCTGTGGATGATTGGCTGGATCCTGTGGCCGATGACTGGTGGCTGGCTACTGTCGTGCCGAAGCGGCACGCTCGCCAGGCGACCACGCGCAACCTGTTGCGCCGGCAGATCCGTGGCGCGATGGACAGGCATCGCATGCGACTGGCTCCTGGCGTCTGGTTGGTCCGGCTGCGCGCGCCGTTCGACCCGAAGGGCTTCAAGTCCGCGGCATCGGACGCGTTGCGCAGCGCGGCGCGCGCGGAGCTCGATGGCTTGCTGATGCGGGCGGCGGCATGAGTGCGACACCATTGACGCCGCGGCCGATCCCGCCGCTGGTGCGCGCCGTGCGGCCATTGGGAAGCTTGCCGCGGCGCTTTCTCGTCGCATCGGTGCTGGCGTACCGGTTCTTGCTCAAACCGTGGTTGGGCAATGCCTGCCGATTCGAGCCCAGTTGTTCGGCCTATGCGCTGGGCGCGCTGCGGCGCCATGGCGCAGCGGCGGGCGTTGCGCTCAGCGCACAGCGCCTGTTGCGCTGTCACCCGTGGTGCGAGGGGGGGCTCGATCCGGTGCCGGACCAGGCGCCACGGTTTTTCACCCGACTGTTGACCAAGACACGCCCATGATCGATATGCGCCGCACCCTGCTATGGGTGGTCTTCGTGATGTCGCTGGTCCTGCTGTGGGACGCCTGGAACAAACACAACGGGGGGCCCTCGCTGTTCGGTGGCACGCCCAAACAGGCGCCCGCTGCTGCGACTAGTGCCCCGGGGCCAGCGGCCGCACTGCCGGCGCCGGTGCCGAGCGCGCAGACCGCGACCCCCGCCGCGGCCACGACGACGACGGACGCCGCCGCGACGGGCGAGCAAGTGACGGTGACGACTGATGTCTACAAAGCCACGTTCGACAGCCGCGGCGGCAGCCTGGTGCGACTGGAACTGGTGAAGTTCGCTGACGTCCATGACAGCAAGCACCCCGTGCTGCTGTTCGATCAGAGTGCGCAGCGTGCGTACTCGGCGCAAAGTGGGCTGATCGCTGCGCAGGCAGGCGTCGTATTGCCCAACCACCTCACCGTGATGACCGTGCTGCCGGCTGAGCGCACGTTGTCCGGGTCCGCCAACGAACTGACTGTCGGCTTCGAGTCGCCCGAATCGGGCGGGGTCAGGCTGACCAAGACCTATACCTTCCACCGCGGCGACTATGCGATCGGCGTGCGACACATGATCCGCAATGTCTCCGCCACGCCGGTGATGCCGCAGCTCTATCTGCAGCTCGTTCGCGACGGCAATGTCGACCCGTCGGGCGTCTTCATGGCGCCGACATCGTTCACCGGGCCGGCGGTCTACACCGACGACAAGCACTATCAGAAGGTCGAGTTTACCGACATCGCCAAGGGCAAGGGTGACTACTTGCGCAGCGCCGACAATGGCTATGTCGCGATGGTGCAGCACTACTTCGCGACGGCCTGGCTTGTCCATGGCAAACAGACGCGCAACTTCGCGCTCGAACCGGTGCAGGGCGCCACCAACCTGTACCGCGCGGCAATGGTGCTGCCGCAAGGCGAGCTGGCGCCCGGGGCAGCCAAGACGCAGGACGCGGTGTTGTTCGCCGGCCCGCAGGAAGAGACCAGACTCGCGGCGCTGGCACCCGGGCTCGAGCTAGTCAAGGATTACGGCTACTTCGCCATCTTGGCCAAACCGCTGTACTGGTTGCTCGACCACCTGCATCGCCTGCTCGGCAATTGGGGCTGGTCGATCGTCGCGTTGGTGGTGTTGCTGAAGATTGCCTTCTATTGGCTCAACGCCAGCGCTTACCGGTCGATGGGCAAAATGAAAGCCATCAACCCCAAGGTGATGGAAATGCGCGAGCGGTTGAAGGACAAACCGCAGCAGATGCAGCAGGAGATGATGCGCATCTACCGCGAGGAGAAGGTCAACCCGCTGGGTGGCTGCCTGCCGATCGTGGTGCAGATCCCGTTCTTCATTGCGCTGTACTGGGTGTTGCTGTCGAGCGTCGAGATGCGCAACGCGCCTTGGATCGGCTGGGTCCACGATCTTTCCATCAGGGATCCGTATTTCATCTTGCCGGCGCTGATGACGGGCTCCACGCTGTTCCAGACGTGGCTGAATCCGACGCCACCCGACCCGGTGCAGGCCAAGATGATGTGGATCATGCCGATGGTGTTCTCGGTGATGTTCTTCGTCTTCCCGGCGGGGCTGGTGCTGTACTGGTTGACCAACAACCTGCTGTCGATCGCGCAGCAGTGGTTCATCAATCGGCAGTTGGGCGTTTCCAAGAGCCTGTCGAAGTGAGCGTGGTCGAAGACGGCGCAGCGCTCGCCGTGGCGTTTGTCCGTGACGCCTGCACGCATGGGGGCTCATGCCCCATTCGGGGGGTTTGACGCGCCCAGCGTGAGGTTCATCATTGACCGCAGAGATCGGTGTCTGGCACCGATCAGGTACAGAGTTCAATGGCCCGGGCAGCGGGCCATTTCGGTCCATGCGGGGCCGACCCGGCGAAACCCGGCTCTGGAGCGTGTATCGATCGTTTCAAGTGAATCGCTCGACGCTCCTCCCCGCGCCAACGCGAAGAGCGCGCCCGTCCGCGACGGGCGCGTTTTTCTTTGGGTGCCCCGTTCATCGGGCAGCAGCAGGCGCGCGCCACAATCGGCGCCATGTTGTCGCGACTCAACGACCCGATCGTCGCCATCGCCACCGCGCCTGGGCGTGGCGCGGTGGGCATCGTGCGGGTCTCCGGCCGCGCGCTGTCGCCGCTGGTGGTCGCGCTGTGCGGCGGGCCACTGGAGCCGCGCCGAGCGACGTTGCTGTCCTTCCTCGACGCGCAGGCACGGCCGATCGACCAGGGCCTGGCGCTGTACTTTCCGGCGCCGCATTCCTACACCGGCGAAGACGTGCTCGAGCTGCACGCACACGGTGGCGCGGTGGTGCTGCAGCTCCTTGTCGCGCGCTGCCTGGAGGCCGCGGCCGCGGAACGAACGGGCGCTGAACATCTGCGCGCGATGCGGCCGGCCGGGCCCGGTGAATTCACCACACGCGCCTTCCTCAACGGCAAGCTGGATCTGGCGCAGGCCGAGGCCGTTGCCGACCTGATCGACGCCAGCACCGAAGCGGCTGCCCGCTCGGCCGCGCGGTCGTTGTCGGGCGAGTTTTCGCGCGAGATTCACGCGCTCGGCGAAGCGGTGGTCGAGCTGCGCTCGCTGGTCGAAGCGACGCTGGATTTCCCCGACGAGGAGATCGATTTCCTGCAACGTGCCGATGCCATCGGGCGGCTCGAACGCATCGACGCCCGGCTGCAGGCCGTGCTTGCCTCGGCGCGCCGGGGTGCGCTGCTGCGCGAGGGCATTCACGTGGTGTTGGCGGGCCAGCCCAACGTGGGCAAGAGTTCATTGCTCAATGCGCTGGCTGGCGCCGAGCTGGCGATCGTCACGCCGATTCCGGGCACCACGCGCGACAAGATCGCGCAGACCATCCAGCTTGAGGGTGTGCCGCTGCATGTGGTCGACACCGCGGGGCTGCGCTCGCTGGACGATGGGCTCGACGAGGTCGAGCGGATCGGCATCGAGCGCAGCTGGTCCGAGATCGGGCGCGCCGATGCCGTGGTGGTGCTGCACGACCTCACCCGTCTGACGCTGCCGGCGTATCGCCGGGCGCAGGAGGCCATCGACGCGCGGCTGCATCAGTTGACGCGGGCCCCGCGGCTGCAGGTGTTCAACAAGTGCGACGTCGCCGCACCTCCTAGTGTCGCGGGTGATGCCATCGTGCTGTCGGCGCTCACCGGCCAGGGCCTGGATGAATTGCGCCGGGCGCTGCTGACGCTGGCGGGCTGGCAGGGCGCGCCCGAAGGCGGCTTCATCGCGCGCACGCGCCACGTGCACGCATTGCGCCGTGCGGCCGACCACCTGGAGCTCGCGCGCGGCCATGCGCAGCTCGGCGACGCGGCACTCGAGCTGCTGGCCGAAGAACTGCGGCTGGCGCACGAGTCGCTGTGCGAGATCACCGGCGAGTTCACCAACGATGACCTGCTGGGCGAGATCTTCGGGCGTTTCTGCATCGGCAAGTGACCATGGCTCCGCCCGCGACGACGCAGGGCGTGCCACTCACACGCGCAGCAGTTTTTCCTCGGCCAGCGCCAGCGCCGCGGGCAGCCCGGACAACACCAGCGTGTCGCCGGCGGCGAGCACCTGATGGTCGTCTGGCACCAGCATGCGGCCCGAAGCCAGACGCATCGACACCACTTGCACGCCAGTGGCATGCAGCGCCTGTTCGCGCAGCGACCGGCCCAGGCACGCCGCGGCGAGCGGCAAGGTCACGCTCGCCAGACGGGCCTGCTGCAGTTCCTGCACGGTGTCGTCGTCGGCACCGTGGAAGTAGCCCTGCAGCAGGCGGTAGCGCGCGTCGCGCGCATCGCGCGTGATGCGGATGACGCGCTGCATCGGCACGCCCACCAAGGCCAACGCCTGTGCGGCCAACATCAACGAACCCTCCATGGCTTCGGGCACCACCTCGGCGGCACCGGCTTCGCGCAGCTTCTCCAGGTCGCTGTCGTCGATGGTGCGCACGATCACCGGCACGCGCGGCGCATGTTCGTGGACCAGATTCAGGATCTTCAATGCCGAGGCGGTGTTCGGGTAGCTCACGACGACGGCGCTGGCGCGCACCAGACCCGCCGCCATCAAGCTGCGCAGTCGCGCCGCATCACCGAACACCACGCTCTGGCCGGCGGCCGCAGCCTGGCGCACACGGTCCGGGTCGAGGTCGAGCGCCATGTAAGCGATGCCCTCGCGCTCGAGCAGACGCGCCAGGTTCTGTCCGCTGCGGCCGTAACCGCAGATGATCACGTGAGCTTCGGTGCGCATCGCCTTCTTGGCGATCGCGGTGAGCTGCACCGACTGCAGCATCCAGTCGCTCGACGACAGGCGCATCACGATGCGTCCGCTCCACATCACCAGCAGCGGCGTGGCCAGCATCGACAGCACCATCGCCGCCAGCACCGGGCTCATCCAGGTACCCACCAGCAGGTGGTTCTCCACGCCGAGCGTCAACAGCACGAAACCGAACTCACCCGCCTGTGCCAGATACAGACCGGTGCGGATCGCTGATCCCGGCGAGGTTCCGAAGGCGCGCGCCAGCACGGCCACCAGCGCGGCCTTGGCCACTACCGGCAACGTGGTCAGCAGCAGCACCAGCAACCACTGGTCGATCAGCGGCCGCCAGTCCAGCCGCATGCCGATGGTGATGAAGAACAGGCCGAGCAGCACGTCGTGGAATGGCCGGATGTCGGTCTCGACCTGATGCTTGTATTCGGTCTCGGCCACCAGCATGCCCGCGATGAACGCGCCCAGCGCCAGCGACAGGCCCGCCAGTTTGGTGAGCCAGGCCAGGCCCAGCGTCACCAGCAACAGGTTGAGCACGAACAGTTCTTCGCTCTTGAGTCGGGCCACCAGCGTGAGCCACCAGCGCATCGCGCGCTGGCCGCCCAGCAGCAGCAGTGCCAGCAGCGCAGCGGCCTTGATCAGCGCGGCGGCCAGCGCCGTCGCCAGGCTGGCGCCACCCTGACCCAGTGCTGGGATCAGCACCAGCAGCGGCACGACTGCCAGATCCTGGAATAGCAACACGCCCAGCACACGGCGGCCGTGGTCGCTGTCGATCTCGAGCCGCTCGGCCATCAGCTTGACGAGGATCGCGGTGGACGACATGGCCATCGCGGCACCGAGTGCGATCGCGCCTTGCCAGGTGAGATCCCAGGCGCGCCCGAGCGCCGCGAAGCCAGCCGCCAGCAGCATGTTGCCGAGCACCGCCCCGAGGATCGTCAGGCCGACCTGCGACAGCCCGAGGCCGAACACCAGCGAACGCATGCTGCGCAGCTTGGGCAGGTTGAATTCCAGCCCGATCACGAACATCAGGAAGACAACGCCGAATTCGGCCAACGCGCGCGCGCTCGCGGCGTCGCCGGCCAGTGACAACGCGTTGGGCCCGATCAGCACGCCCACCGCCAGATAGCCGAGCATCGGCGGCAGCTTCAGCGAGCGGCACACCACCACGCCGAGCACCGCGGCGACGAGGTACAGCAAGACGACTTCGAGCGTGGTGGCCATGCGCGCTGCCGGCCGCGACGCTGCGGCCTAGAATGCCCGATCCTAAGCGAGCAAGGCGCGCGTGGCCCCGACACCGAGCTTCGATGCCCAGCGTGCGCTCACGCTGGCGGCACAGACCTTCGAGATCGAGGCGCGCGCATTGATGGGGCTGACTGCGCGCCAGGGCGAGGGCTTCGTGCGCGCCGTGCAGGCGATGCTCGAATGCGCTGGTCGCGTCATCGTGATGGGCATGGGCAAGAGCGGCCATGTCGGCCGCAAGATCGCCGCCACGCTGGCCTCCACCGGCACGCCGGCGTTCTTCGTGCACCCGGCCGAAGCGAGCCATGGCGACCTCGGCATGGTGCAGCCCGGCGACGTGCTGCTGGCCATCTCCTATAGCGGAGAGAGCGACGAACTGGCCGTGCTGTTGCCGGCGTTCAAGCGCCTGAGCGTGAGGCTGGTTGCGATGACCGGCAATCTGGATTCCACATTGGCACGCCACGCCGATATCGTGTTGTCGAGCCAGGTCGACCAGGAAGCCTGCCCGTTGAACCTGGCGCCCACCGCCAGCACCACCGCGCAGATGGCGCTGGGTGATGCGCTGGCCGTGGCGCTGCTCGATGCGCGCGGCTTTCGCGAAGAGGATTTCGCGCGCTCGCACCCCGGCGGCGCGCTCGGCCGCAAGCTGTTGATGCACGTGGGCGACCTGATGCGCAGCGGCACCGACGTGCCGCGCGTGGGTCCGCAGGCAGCGCTGACCGAGGTATTGCGCGAGATGACCGGCAAGGGGCTGGGCTTCACCGCCGTGGTGGATGGCGATCAGCGGGTGCTCGGCATCTTCACCGACGGCGACCTGCGCCGGCTGATCGAACGCGGCGCCGAGCTGCGCGGCTTGGCGGCGCAGCAGGTGATGCACGCGCAGCCCAAACTCATCCGCGCCGACGCGCTGGCGGTCGACGCGGCCGACCTGATGGAGCGCCACCGCATCACCAGCGTGCTGGTGATCGATGCACACTCGCGCCTGGTCGGCGCTCTGAATTCCAACGATCTGATGCGCGCGAAGGTCATCTGAGATGCCGCCGGCGCTGCAATTCGCACCGGAGCTGCTGCTCCAGGCCCAGGGTGTGCGCGCCGCGATTTTCGACGTCGATGGTGTGCTGACCGACGGCCGGCTGTTCGTCGGCGAGCATGGCGAGGCCTTCAAGGCGTTCCACACGCTCGATGGCCAGGGGCTCAAGCTGCTGGCCGCCGGCGGCATCGAGCCGCTGGTGGTCAGCGGGCGCGATTCGCCGGCGCTGCGCCGGCGCCTGAGCGATCTGGGCATCACCCATGCCGCCTTCGGGGCCGCCGACAAGCTGCAAGCGGCCGAGGCGCTGTTGCAGCCGCTGCAACTCGCCTGGTCGCAGCTCGCGGTGATCGGCGACGATTGGCCCGATCTGCCGCTGCTCGGATGTGCGCGCTTCGCCTGTGCGGTGCCCGACGCGCATGCCGAGGTGCGCGCCGTCGCGCATCACGTCACCACCGCGCGCGGCGGCCGCGGCGCAGCGCGCGAGTTCTGCGACCTGTTGCTGTGCGCGGCGGGGCGGTATGCCGACCTGTTGCATGCGCAACGTGGCAGCCTCGACCGGCGCTAGGGCCGTGCCGTGACCAGCGCCGCCGCGCCGCCCGAGCTGCACCTGCCCGACTTGCCGGAAGTCGAGGTGTCGCTCAAGGCGCTGCCGCCCGCACGGCCGCCGGGCGGGCTGCGCATGCGCACGCGCGAACTGATGGGCGCGTACCTGCCGCTGCTGTTGATGGCGCTGCTGGCGCTGGGCACCTGGTGGCTGATCAAGAACACGCCGCGACCGGCCGCTGGCGACGATGCCGCGGCGCTGCGTCACGACCCCGACTACGAGATGCGCGATTTCGCGATCACCCGCTTCGGCGCCGACGGACGCGCCACCGTCCGCATCGAGGGCACGGTGCTGCGCCACTACCCGGACACCGACCGCATCGAAATCGAATCGGCGCGCATGCAATCGCGGTCACCCGATGGCCGGATCACTCGCGCGCGGGCTGCTCGCGCACTGGCCAACGGCGACGCCAGCGAATGGCAGCTCAGCGGCGGCGCGCAGGTGGTGGCGCAAGCACGCTCGGGCCCGCCGCTGGAAATCAACAGCGAGTTCCTCCAAGTGTTCGTGCCCACCGAACGCATCCGCTCGCACCTGCCTGTCACGGTGCGCCAAGGCAATGACGAAATCCGTGCCGGCGGCATCGAGGCCGACAACTTGGAGCAGCAACTGCAACTCGCGCCACCGGTGCGCGCCAGTTTCTCGCCGCGGGTCGCGCAACGTCTTGCGGCGCCCCGCGTCGCACCATGACCGAGGCAGGCGCGCCGCTGGTCTTCATCACCGGCGCCTCCAGCGGCATCGGGCAGGCGCTGGCGCGGCGCTTCCGGTCGGCAGGTTGGCGGTTGGCGTTGGTGGCGCGTCGTGGCGACGAGTTGCGGCGCTTCGTGGCCGCGCAGTCGTACGCCGAGCGTGATGCACAGGTCTATGTGGCCGACGTGGCCGACGCCGCGTCGATCACGGCCGCGGGTCGATCGTGCGTGCAACGCCAGGGGTTGCCCGATGCAGTGATCGCCAACGCCGGCATCAGTGTGGGCATCGACAGTGCGCGCATCGAGGACCTGCAGGTGTTGCACGACACCCTGCAGACCAATGTGTTCGGTATCGCCGCGACGTTCCAGCCTTTCATCGACCCGATGCGGCAACGGCGCAGCGGCGCCTTGGTCGGCGTGGCGAGTGTGGCTGGCATCCGCGGCTTGCCGGGGCATGCCGCGTATTGCGCCAGCAAGGCCGCTGCGATCGCCTACTGCGAAAGCCTGCGCGGCGAGTGCCGCACGTCCGGTGTGCGCGTGGTGACGCTGGTGCCCGGCTACATCGACACACCATTGACGCGCGGCAACCCGTACCCGATGCCGTTTCTGATGCCTGCCGATGCGTTTGCCGACGCTGCGTTCGCGGCGATCACGGCGGGCACCAGCTACCGCGTCATCCCGTGGCAAATGGCGCTGGTGGCCAAGTTGCTGCGGGCGCTACCCAACGTTTGGTTCGATCGCCTGCTCGCTGGGCGGGCGCGCAAGCCGCGGCGCGCCGACGGGGCAGGCTGAGCGGGATGCGCGCGCAAACAAAAACAGGCGCCCGCAGGCGCCCGTCGAGTCGAGGCCTGTGCTCAGTAGCCCTGGCCGCCACCACCGCCGCGCGGCCCGCGGCCGGTGCCGTAAGGACTGCGGCCACCACCTCCACCACCACCGCCGCCATAACCGCCGCCCCCACCGCCGCCCCCGTAGGGGCCGCGGCCACCACCGCCGCCGCTGCCACCACCACCGCCGCCCCCGTAGGGGCCACGGCCCCCGCCGCCACCCCCGAAGCCGCCGGGCCGCTCTTCGCGCGGCCGTGCCTCATTGACGACCACGGCACGCCCTTCGAGCGGCTGGCCGTTCATCGCGTGAATCGCCGCCTGCGCCTCGGCAGCGCTGGACATCTCGACAAATCCAAAGCCCTTGGAGCGCCCGGTCTCTCGATCCATCATCACTTTGGCCGAGGTCACGGTGCCGAATTGCGCGAACGCAGCCTGCAACGACTCGTCGCGCACCGAATACGCGAGGTTGCCGACATACAGCTTGTTTCCCATTGGGGGAAGCTCCTTCTCTATACGAACAATCCAAGTGGAGCTTCAACCCAGCGTGAACCGATCAAGCAAAGGCGCCGCCTCCAGACAAGGGCCGTGGGTACGCCAGTACCCGGCAGGATTATCAGCATAAGTCCTAAGGACCGCCATCACCCGCGCTCCGTGCAAACCCGCAAGCCGGATTTGGGCTCTTTTCGCGTGCAATAGCGCGCTGCGGGTGTGGCGCCGATGCCGCACCACGCTGCCGAAAGCGCGCCCATTCCATGTCCAACCCCTTAGCCGATGCAGCGCGGTTCGACTACATCGTGGTCGGCGCAGGCACGGCCGGCTGCCTGCTGGCCAATCGGCTGAGCGCCGATCCGCGCACCAGCGTCCTGTTGATCGAGGCCGGCGGGCTCGACGACTACCTGTGGATCCACATCCCGGTCGGATACCTGTACTGCATCGGCAACCCGCGCACCGACTGGCTGTTCAATACCGAGCCCGAGCCTGGGCTCAACGGACGGCGCCTGCGCTATCCGCGCGGCAAAGTATTGGGCGGTTGCTCGAGCATCAACGGCATGATCTACATGCGCGGCCAGAGCCGGGACTACGACGGCTGGGCCACGGTGCTGGGCGACGAGGCATGGAGCTGGCGTTCATGCCTGCCGCATTTCATGCGCCATGAAGACCACTGGCGCGGCGCCGACGAATGGCACGGTGCTTCCGGGTTCGACCGCCACGGCGCACGGCCGGGCGGCGAGTGGCGGGTCGAACGCCAACGACTGTCGTGGCAAGTGCTCGACGCGTTCGCTCAAGCCGCGCAACAAGCCGGCATACCCGCGCAGCATGATTTCAACCGCGGCAACAACGAGGGAGTGGGCTACTTCGAGGTCAATCAACGCGGTGGCATCCGCTGGAACGCGAGCAAGGCGTTCCTGCGGCCGGTCCTCCATCGGCCCAACCTGCAGGTGTGGACCGGCGCGCATGTGACCCGCCTGCGCTGGGATCGCGGTGCCGGCGGCCTGCGTGCGCAAGGCGTCGATGTGCTGCGCGGCGGTGCCGCAGCGCTGCCGGTGCTTGCCACGCGCGAAGTGGTGCTCGCCGCGGGAGCGGTGGGCACGCCGCAGCTGCTGCAGTTGTCGGGTGTCGGGCGCGGCGAGTGGTTGCATGCGCACGGCGTGGCGCCACAGCTCGAACTGCCCGGCGTCGGCGAGAATCTGCAGGACCATCTGCAGATCCGCGCGGTGTTCGCGGTGCAGGGGGTGCGCACGCTCAATACGCTGGCCAACTCGTGGCTCGGCAAAGTGCAGATTGGCTTGCAATACCTGCTGACTCGCAGCGGGCCGATGAGCATGGCGCCCTCGCAGCTGGGCTGCTTCACCCGCTCGTCGGCCGAACATGAATGGCCCAACGTCGAGTACCACGTGCAGCCGCTGTCGCTCGATGCCTTTGGCGAGCCGCTGCACCGCAGCGATGCGTTCACCGCAAGCGTGTGCAATCTCAACCCGCTGTCGCGCGGACATGTGCGGATCCGTTCGCCGCGCCACGATGACGCGCCGGCCATTCTGGCCAACTATCTGTCGGCGGACGCCGACCGTCGAGTGGCCGCCGATTCGTTGCGGCTGACACGACGCATCGTCGGCATGCCGGCGTTGGCACGTTACGCGCCGCAAGAGATCAAGCCAGGTGTGCAGTTCCAAAGCGACGAAGAACTGGCGCGGCTGGCCGGCGACATCGGCACGACGATCTTCCACCCGGTGGGCACTTGCAAGATGGGCCGCGCCGACGACTCGCTGGCCGTGGTCGACGCACGACTGCGCCTGCACGGCGCGGCCGCGCTGCGGGTGGCCGACGCCAGCGTGATGCCCCGCATCACCAGCGGCAACACCAACGCGCCGACCTTGATGATCGCCGAGCGCGCGGCGGCCTGGATGCTCGCCGAAACAAGCTGATCCAACGCAGTGCGCGGGCGGCGGGTTAGTCCCGATGTTGGCGCATGGGCGCCCTTCTACAGTTTGCGCACTCGCGGGCTCGAGCCGGTAAAACGGACTCGAGGGGCACCGCAGGGTTGGGGCTGAGGAGACAAACGCCGAGGCGCCAGACCACAAGTCTGGCGCCTTCGTCTTTGTGGCCTGGCCATGGACGGGCTTTGAGCGAATAACGGGCATCTGCGCCCGCGAATCACTCGATCGCGTCCGGGTGGCGCGGCCTACGCTGCCATGGGTGCCACCTTGCATCGGCGCTTGATCGCGCCGCCGCCGCCATGCCTGTCGATCCCCAGCTGCGAACGCTCGCCATCGATATCCCGAGCCAGCCCGAACCGCTGCTGCGCCTGACCCTGCTGATGGCCGAGGAAGAAGCCAACCTGGCCGCGTTGTCCAGTCTGGTCGAGTCCGACATGGCACTGGCCGCGGCCGTGCTGAAGGCCGTCAACTCGTCGCTGCACGGCCTGTCGGGCCGTGTGCAGTCGGTGCAGCAGTCGATCACCTACCTGGGCATGCGCGAGGTTGCCGGCATCGCGCTGGAATTCGGCTTGCGCGCGATGTTTCCTCCGGCCCCCGAGCTCGACGCGCTATGGACCCGTGCGGCGCAGCGCGGCGTGATCATGGGGCGGCTGGCCCAGGCGTTGCAGATGGACGCCTGGGCCGCGCATTCGGCCGGCCTGTTCGAGGAGTGCGGCAAGGCTGTGCTGTTCCGCCACGCGCCCGATGCCTATCGCGCGCTGCTGCGCAGCGCCGCCAACGACGTGGCATTGTGCGAACTCGAGGTGGACGCCTTCGGCGTCAGCCATGACGGCCTGGGTGCCGCGCTGTGCGAGTCGTGGGGTCTGAGCACTGCCGCAGTGGCGTGCGTGCGCCACCATGTGCTGGCGCAGTCGGAGCAGGAGCTGCCGCCGGCGCTCGGTCGGCGCGGTGCGCTGGCATTGTCGGTGCTGGCCCACTGCATGATGGTCGAACCCGGTGCCCTCGATGAGCGCGCCGAGCACATCGCGCCGCAATGCGACGTCGACGCGCAGGGTCTGCTGCGTGCCGCCCGCCGCGTACACGACCAGCTCGCGGACGCGCTCGTGCACGGCCGCTGAGGCCGGCGCCGCCGGCGGCTCAGGAAAGCCCCGACGCGCCCGCGCGGGCCGAACCGCTACGCTCCGGCGCGCCGCCTCGTGCGGCGGTCATCCGATCCGGCCCACTAGACCGCGAGGGCTTGCCATGAGCACCACCGAAGTTCCGTCCGAGCTGCTCGCGCTGCAGCGGCTGTACCACTGGGAACGCACGGCGCCCGATCGAGTGGTGCTGACGCAGCCGATGGGCGGCGGCGCGGTGCGCGATTTCACGTGGCGCGAGGTGCTCGACCAGACGCGGCGCATGGCCGCGCACTTGAAGAGCCAAGGGATCATGCCCGGCGACCGGGTGGCGATCCTGTCGAAGAACACCGCGTGGTGGCTGATGGCCGACTTCGCGATCTGGATGGCCGGCGGCGTGTCGGTGCCGCTGTATCCGACGCTGGCGGCGCAGACCATCGGGCAGATCCTGCGCCACAGCGAATCCAAGTTGTTGTTCGTCGGCAAGTTGGATGGCTGGGACGGCATGAAGCCGGGCGTGCCGAGCGGCCTGCCGTGCATCGCGATGCCGCTGGCGCCGGCCAACACCTATCCGTCATGGGACGACATCGTCGCGCGCACGGCGCCACTGACCGGCGAACCGGTTCGCGATGGCGACGAGCTGGCCACCATCATGTACACCTCGGGCACCACCGGCGCGCCCAAGGGCGTGATGCACAGCTTCGCCACCTTCGCGTGGTCGGTGCGCACCGGCCTGTCGCGGGTGAAGGCGATCAACGAGAACGCACGCATGCTGAGCTACCTGCCGCTGTCGCACGTGGCTGAACGCACGCTGGTCGAACACGGGTTGTTGTCCACCAGCGTGCACATCTTCTTTGCCGAAAGTCTCGACACCTTCACCGCCGACCTGCAACGCGCACGGCCCACCGCGTTCTTCTCAGTGCCGCGGCTGTGGGTGAAGTTCCAGCAGGGTGTGCACGCCAAGATGGCGCCTGCCAAGCTGCAGCGCCTGCTGCGGCTGCCGATCATCGGGCGCCTCGTGCGCAAGAAGGTATTGAGCGCGATCGGCCTGCAAGACTGCGAGTTCGCCGCCGGCGGCGCCGCGCCGATGCCGCCGGAGCTGCTGCGCTGGTACAACCGCCTGGGGCTCGATCTGGTCGAGGTCTACGGCATGACCGAAAACTGCGGCGTGTCGCATGCCACGTTACCTGGCACCAGCCGCCCGGGCACCGTGGGATTGCCCTACGACGGCGTGCAATCGAGGCTGGACCCCAGCAACGGCGAGATCCAGGTCAAGAGCGCCGGCACGATGCTCGGCTACTACAGGGAACCCGAGCTGACTCGCGAGGCTTTCACGGCCGACGGCTGGCTGCACACGGGCGACAAGGGCGCGCTCGACGCCGAAGGCAATCTGCGCATCACGGGACGCGTCAAGGACCTGTTCAAGACGAGCAAGGGCAAGTACGTCGCGCCGGCACCGATCGAAGACCGGCTGGTGATGCACGATGCGATCGAAGCCTGTTGCGTGACCGGCGCCAACCTGGGCCAGCCGCTGGGCATCGTGATGCTCAACGCGCTGGCGGTGACGCGCGCCGGCGACAACGGCGCGCGCGGCGCACTGGAACAATCGTTGAGCGATCATCTGACGCAGGTCAACGCCGGCCTCGATCCGCACGAACAGCTCGATTGCCTGGTCGTCGTGACCGAGCCCTGGACGGTCGACAACGGCTTCATCACGCCGACCTTCAAGGTCAAGCGCAACCGCATCGAGGAAGCCTACGCGCCGCGCTACGAAGCATGGGTCGGCGCGCGTCGGACCATCGTGTGGTCGGCGTGAGACTCAGTCGACCTTCGCGCCGGATACCTTGACCACCTGCGCCCACTTCTTGGTTTCGGCGTCGATGTGACGCGCAAACTCCGCCGGCGCGATGCCGCTGGGGATCGCGCCTTGCGACACCAGCCGTTCCTTGACCGCCGGCGAGGCCAGCGACTTGGCGACCTCCTGTTGCACCCGGTTGATCACCTCGGTCGGGGTACCAGCAGGCGCCAGCAGGCCGAACCACGACGACGCTTCGAATCCCTTCAACGACGGCCCGCCCGCTTCGGCGATGGTCGGCAGATCGGGCACCGCCGTCGACCGCACCGCGCTGGTGACCGCCAATGCCTTGAGTTTGCCGGCTCTGATGTGCGGCAACGAACTGGGCAGGTTGTCGAACATCAGGTCAACGCTGCCGCCCAGCAGATCGATCAGTGCCGGGCCTGAGCCGCGGTACGGCAGGTGGACCATGTAGGTGCCGGTCATCGTCTTGAACAGTTCGGCCGACAGGTGGATCGATGTGCCGTTGCCTGAGCTGGCGAAGTTGAGCTTGCCGGGGTTGGCCTTGGCCGCGCGGATCAGGTCGGGCACCGAATTGATGTGGAGCCGTTCGGCCGATGCCGGATTCACCACCAGCACGTTGGGCACGCCCGCGCACAGCGTGATCGGCGCGAAGTCCTTCACGTGGTCGTACGGCATCCTGGGGTAGAGCGCCGGGTTGATCGCGTGAGTGCCCACGGTGCCCATCAGCAGTGTGTAGCCATCGGGCGGTGATTTGGCGACCTCGGCCGATCCGCTGTTGCCGCCGGCACCGGGCTTGTTGTCGACCACGAACGGCTGCCCGAACGCGCGCTGCAACTCGGGGGCGAGCGCGCGGGCGATGATGTCGGTGGTGCCAGCCGCAGCGAACGGCACGACGATGCGCACCGGCTTGCTGGGCCACGCCTGCGCACGTGCCCACGGCGACGCGGCCAGCGCAGCCAACGACAACGTGACATGGCGGCGTGAGACTGAACCCTGCATGCTGGCGACTCCTGCGGAAAGTCGCGCGGCGATCGGCGCCGCGCGCGGCGACCCGCAGTGTGGTGCATCCAGGCACCGCACGCACTGGGCTCTACCCGTGCGGGGCAGCCGCAAACGCGTGCGGCCTCGTGCGCTAGTGGCGCCGCCCCCAGCAGCGCGTAAGCAGGTCGAACCTCACCAGGATCGGCGCCAGCACGGTGGCGCGAGGCGAGAGCCCGCAGGGCTCAAGGCGTCACGAGGAATGCCGTGAGAAAAAAATGGGGAGCGGGACGCTTGGCGTGGGGCTCGCTCTCAACAACCCGCGCCGGCCCGCTCCCCTTTGGACGTCAACCCTGTCCCAAACCCTAACGACGCCGTCCCTTGGATCAGGGCAAGCGATGAAACTGGAACGACAGCTGCAGGCCGCTGGCGCGCGTGGTGCGCAACACCTGGGCCGCGGGCGCCGACGGTTGCAGCGGCCGGCGTGCCGGCGTGGCGTGCTTGGGAACCGGCTTCAAGACGCTGGGAGCATGGCGGCTCATGACGGTTCTCCTGATGTTCAGCGAAAGGCTGGGGCCACCCGCAGCGAGGGGCTCGGGTGCAGCGGCGTGATGAACGCTTCACTGGCGTCATCGGCCACCGTGACCATTTCTGGAGCCAAGGCGGCCGATGCACGTTGCGCCCATTCGGCCAATGCGCTGCCGGTCGGCCAACGCACGCCGGCGGGTTGGGCGAGCCGCAGCAGCGACGAGGCGCCACCGTACACGCTGTGCGCCGCGGCGCGCATGCGACGCGGGCGAGCGAGTGGGGCAAATCCGCTGGGCATTCGGGGTCTCCTGGTCCGATGTGTCCGGCGCAATCGCCGTGCACGACTCCATCGCGCGCATCAACCGTGCCAAGCCCGCTCGGACCGCAGGGACGCGCCTCGCGTGAACGCGATCACGGCAACGCCCGGCCCGCGCGCCCAGGAGCGGCTCGGGTGACCAGACTTTTGTTACAGGTCTGACCGGCTTGGTCAGCGCGCGGTCCGCAGATGCCCGACGACGGCATCGACGACCGCCGTGTCCTCGAGGATGCGGCGGTGTCCGAGTCCGTGCGTGACCTGCAAGCGTGCGTCACGCAGCGCATGGGCCAACGCCCGGCCGGTGGCCAGAGGCGCCGTGCGGTCGGCGTCGTCGTGCAGCACCAGCGTGGGCTGTGCCACCCGCGGGCCCAGCCAATCTGGCGCGAACTGCTCCACGCCGACGCCTTCGCGTCGGGCGATGGCGCGCTCCATGCGTTCGGCCAACGAGTCGTTCAACCCCAGACCGGCGGCGTACCAACGCAGAAAGAGCGCCGGCGGCGGCGATGGCGCCAGCAGCACCAGACGCTCGGCCGACAGCCCGCGCGCCGACGCGTGCGTGACCGCCAGCGCACCCAGCGAATGCGCGACCACGCCGTGCCACGGACCCAGCCGGGCCGATGCCGTGAATAGCGCGCGCACCCACTGCGGCAAGGTGGCACGCGTGCCGTCGCTGGCGCCATGCGCTGGCAGGTCGAGCAGCACGGGGTCGAAGCCCGCCGCGGCCGCCGCGTCGCCGAGCGCGCGCATCTGCTGCGCGTCGCCCGCCCAACCGTGCGTCAGCAGCACACGCTGCGCCCGGCCCGCCGTGTCGCTGCGCTGCCAGCTGACGAGCTCGCCGCGCTCGAAGCGGTGCCGCTGCGGCTGCCAAGGCGCGGGAACGGCGCTGACGCGGGCGCGCCGATCGCGCGCCACGGGTGTGAAGAACAGGCGCATCGCCAGCGCGGTGCCGACGTCGGTCGACAGCGCATGAGCGGTGCGCACCGCGGCGCCTAGCGCGCGCGCTGCCGGCGACGCGTAAAAGGCCGCGGCCGGATTGGAGGGCGAAGAAGTGCTCATGCGTCGACTCCGTTCTCGCACGATCGTGCGAATTGTGGTGGTTCGGGCCTTGAACGGCGCTCACGCATCGCGGTTCAGTGGGGGCGGTTCTGTGCACGGCGCGCCGCGGGCGCCGTACGGTCAGCGATCAGCCGCTGCCAGGTGTTCCAGGCGCGGTCCAGCGCATGCGAGTCGCCCAGAAAACGCGCGTCGCGCATCGCGCCGGTGAACAGCGCGTCCATCTCGAACACCAGCTGGTCGGCCTCGGTTTGCGGCTGCAAGTGGCCCTCGTCGATGGCTTGGACCACGGTGCGTTTGAGCACGGTGCGCCAACGGCGCACGCCGTCGAGCAGCTGATCGCGCAGCGGCCCCTGGCGGTCGTCGTATTCGAAGGCGCCCGCGCAGTAGATGCATCCCTGCGCCACCTCGACTCGGCGGGCGCGCTCGAGCCAGCGCGACATCAGCATGTTCAGGCGCGGCAGGCCGCGCGCCTCGCGCATCGCCGGAGTGAACACATCCTGCACGAAGCGCCGGTCGTATTCCTCGAGCACGGCCGTCTGCAGCGCCTCTCGCGATCCGACGCGCGAAAAGACCCCGCTCTTGGACAAGCCCAGCCGTTTCGCCACCTCGCCGATGGTCAGGCTCTCCAGGCCTTCGGCTGCCGCCATCTCCAACGCGATGTCGACGATGGCGGCCAGCGTGAGCTGGCTGCGGGCTTGGCTTGGCATGTCGACAATTTAGCACGACCGTGCGATAACCAGGGCGACAGCGGGGGCATGAGCGTGATCGATGCTGTGCGCCGCGCTGTCAGGACGCGCCTTGATAACCGCGCGGAATCGCACCGAGCAGGCGGCGCGTGTACTCCTGCGCCGGGGCCGCCAGGATCTGTTGCGCGCTCGCCTGCTCGACCACCTCGCCGTCCTTCATCACCAGCACCTCGTCGCTGACGAAGCGCACCACCGCGAGATCGTGGCTGATGAAGACATAGGCCAGGCCCAGGTCGTCCTGCAGATCCTTCAGCAAGTTGAGCACCTGCGCCTGCACCGAGACGTCGAGCGCGCTCACCGCTTCGTCGAGCACCAGCACCTCGGGCTCCAGCGTCAGGCAGCGGGCGATCGCGATGCGCTGGCGCTGGCCGCCCGAAAACTCGTGCGGGTACTTGCCCAGTGCCGAGTCGTCCAGACCGACCTTGGCCAACAGGGCGCTGGCGCGCCGACCGCGTTCGTACTGACCGGCGCCGATGCCGTGAATGGTCATCGGCTCGAGCAGCGTCTGCCCGATCGTGAAGCGCGGGTTGAGCGACGCATACGGATTCTGGAACACGATCTGAATGCGGCGGCGCATGACCTGGCGTTCGCTGTCGCTCAACGTCAGCAGGTTGCGCCCATCGAGGAGCACCTCGCCCGCGGTCGGCTCGTGCAGGCGCAGCAACGTGAGCCCCATCGTGGTCTTGCCCGATCCCGATTCGCCGACCACCCCCAGGGTGTGGCCGCGGCGCAGCTGGAAGTTGACGTCGCGCACGGCCTTGAACTCACGCTGGCCGAACAGCCCCTCGCGCAGGAAGAAACTCTTGGCGAGCGCATGAACCTCCAGCAGCACCGGCGCGTTGGGGTCCTTGGGTTTGGCCTGCCGGGTCGGCGCCTTGCCTTCAATGTGATCGTCGATCACCGGCAAGCGAGCGCTGGTGTGGGTCAAGCTCGGGCGGCAGGCGAGTAGCGCCCTCGTGTAAGCATCTTGCGGCGCCTCGAAGATGCGCGCCACAGGGCCCTGCTCACGCACCACGCCTTGACGCATCACCACCACATGGTCGGCAATCTCGCCCACCAAGGCCAAGTCGTGGCTGATGAACAGCACGCTCATGCGGTGGCGCTCTTGCAGCCGCGCGATCAACTCGAGGATCTGGCGCTGGATGGTGACGTCCAGCGCGGTGGTCGGCTCGTCGGCGATCAGCAACTTGGGCTCGCAAGCGAGCGCCATCGCGATCATCACGCGTTGCTGCTGGCCGCCCGACAGCTCGTGCGGGTAGCTGGCCAGGCGCCGCTTGGGCTCCGGGATGCCGACCTCGACCAGCAGCGCCTCGGCGCGTTCGCGCGCCGCGCGCTTGGACATCGACAGGTGCCGCCGCAACGGTTCGGCCAGCTGTTGGCCGACGCTGAACACCGGATTCAGCGAAGTCATCGGATCCTGAAACACGCAGGCGATCTCTTTGCCGCGCAGCGCCTGCAACTCCGACAGCGAGGCCATGAGCAGATCGCGCCCCAGGTACTCGATGACACCCGAGCGCTGCGCGTTGCCGGGCAGCAGATTCAGGATCGACATCGCGGTCACGCTCTTGCCCGAACCCGACTCGCCCACCAGCGCCACCGTGGTGTGCTCCGGAATGTCTAAGCTGACGCCCGAGACGGCGGGCGCCAGCGTGACCGTGCCGCGCTCGCCCAATCGGAATGCGACCTTCAGGTCGCGGATGCTCAGCAACATCGACGACCTTTCAATCTGCGCCGCGCAGCCTGGGGTCGAGCGCGTCGCGCCAGGCGTCGGCCATCAGCGAGAACGCGGTCACGAACAAGGCCATGAAGGCGGTGGCGGCGGCCAGCTGCCACCAATAACCGAGGATCAACTCGGCCTGTGCTTCGGCCAACATCGTGCCCCAACTCACTTGATCGACCGGTACCCCGAGCCCCAAGTACGACAGGATCACTTCGTATTTGATGAAGCCCACCACCAGCAGCGACAAGCGCACCAGGATCACGTGGCTGACGTTGGGCAAAATGTGGCGGAACATGCGCGAGCCCGCGCTGGCGCCGATCGCCTCGGCCGCGCGCACGTACTCGCGGTTGCGGTGCTTGATGAACTCGGCTCGCACCTGGCGATAGACACTCGCCCAGCCGGTGAGCCCGAGGATCAATACCACGGTGCCGATGCCGCGCCCGAACACCGCGGCGAACGCGAAGATGAGCAAGATGTCGGGTGCCGCGGTGAAGACGTTGTAGACCCACTCCAGGAAATCGTTGATGCGGCCGCCCAGAAAGCCCGCCGCAGCGCCAAGCAACGTACCGATCGTGGTGGCCACCGCGGCGGCGAGCACGCCGACGAACACGGACACCTCGGTGCCCTTGACCGCCTTGGACAGCACATCGCGGCCGAGCCGGTCACCGCCGAACGGCAACGTCGCCATGCGCGGGGCCTCGGTGGTCTTCATCCGTGCTGCGCGTTCGGCCCACTCCCGGTAGCGCGGCGCCAGCGGGTCGACATCGGACAAATCGACGTTTGGGCCCTTGGGCACCTCGATCGTGCCCAAGTCCTCGGGCGGTCGCGGCCCCAGGAACGTGGGCGGCGCGTTGGGAACACCCACCTCCTGCTGCCAGTGGCGCGCCACCACATGGGTAGCCGATAGGGCGATCAGCACCAGGAAGGCGGCCACGATGAACAACGACACCATGCCCACGCGGTCACCACGAAAGCGCCGCCATGCAATGCGCCACACGCCCTCCGAACGCGCCGGCGTCGCCCCCGCGATCGGCAACACAGCGCTCATTTGAGAACCACCCTTGGATCGACCACCTTGTAGAGCAAGTCGGTGGCCAGGTTGATCAGCATCGTCAGCATGGCCAAGTACACGGTGGTCGCCTGGATCACCGGATAGTCGCTGCGGTTGACCGCCAGCAGCACCTCACGGCCGAGCCCGGGGATCGAGAAGAACACCTCGATCAAGAACGATCCCACGAAGATGCCCGGCAGGGCCAAACCGATGTTGGTGATGATCGGGATCAGCGCGTTGCGCAACACGTGCTTGAACAGCACGGCGCCTTCGGTCATGCCCTTGGCGCGCGCGGTGCGCACGTAGTCGTGGCCCAGCTCGTCGAGGAAGAAACTGCGGTACAGGCGTGTCTGCGGTGAGATGCCCACCACCACCGCCAGCAGCACCGGCAGCGGCACGAAGGTGAGCAAATTGGTCAGTGTCGAATCGCTCCAGCCCTGCACTGGAAACCAGCCAAGCTGAAACCCGAAGACGTACTGGCCGATGATGATGTAGACGAGGAACGAGATCGACAACGCGACCGTGGTGATCACCATGATCGTGCGGTCACTCAACGAACCGCGCCGGTAGGCCACCCACATCGCGATCGGCAATGCCACCAGCGTGTCGAGGATCAGGATCGGAACCATCACCGTCAACGTGGCGGGCAGCCGCGTCGCGAACAGGTTGCTCACGGCCTCGTTGGTGGCCCAGCTGCGGCCCCACTCGAAAGTGACGATTTCCCGCAGGTAGATCAGCAGCTGCACCCACCACGGCCGGTCGAGCCCGAGCTGCGTGCGGATCGCCGCCACCTGCTCTTGCGTGGCGTTGAGGCCGCCCACGATGACGGCCGGATCGGCGCCGAAGAACTTGAACAACAGGAACACCAGCAGCACCACGCCGATCAGCGTTGGCACCATTTGCCACAGGCGCCTGATGAGATAGGCCCACATCGTCGTGTCGAGGCTCCCGCGTCGCACCGCTCATGCCGGTGCAACGCCGATTGAGGATGCGCGAGTGTAGGGGCTCGTTGATGACGACCGCCCGCGTTTGCCCGGCGCGTCGATTGCACGCGCAAGCGCCGATCGGTGCGAACGGGACAGACCCGGCGGCTCGCGCCGGCACTGCCGGCTAGACTTGGCACAGCCTCATCCCGTCGCGCGGGAGCACGACGCCCCCGAGCGCGCGCCGCTGGAGTCACGATGCTTCGATCACTGGTGTCGATGTTGGCGGCGCTGCTGTCATTGCAAGCAAGCGTCGCGGCGGCCGACTCGGGCCCCGCACCCGCTGCGAAGGTGCTGCGCTATGCGTTTCCTGCGGCCGAGTCCGGCTTCGACCCGGCGCAGGTGACCGACCTGTACTCCAACACCACGCTGGCGCATATCTTCGAATCGCCGCTGGAGTTCGAGTATCTGGCACAGCCGGTCAGAGTGCGGCCGAATACCGCGGTAGCGATGCCCGAGGTGTCGGCCGACTATCGCCGCTTCGTGTTCACGATCCGTCCGGGCATCTACTTCGCCGACGACCCGGCGTTTGGCGGCCACCGGCGCGAGCTGACGGCGCAGGACTACGTGTATTCGATCAAGCGCTACTACGACCCGCGCTGGAAGAGCGGCAAGCTCTATCAGTTCGAGACCGAGCAGATTCTGGGCCTGAGCGAGCTGCGCCGCGAGGCGCTCGACCACAAGACGCCGTTCGACTACGACCGCGAGGCGGAGGGCTTGCGCGCATTGGATCGCTATCGCTTCGAGGTCAAACTGGCGCGGCCCAGCCCGCGTTTCCACCTGCTGTTCGCCGACCCGTCGTCCACCGGTGCGGTGGCTCGCGAGGTGGTCGAGTTCTATGGCGATCGCATCAACGAGCATCCGGTCGGCACAGGGCCATTCAAGCTGAGCGAGTGGCGGCGCAGTTCGCGCATGGTGTTCACCCGCAACCCCGAGTTCCGGGAGCTGGTCTACGACGAGCATCCGGCGGCCGGCGACGCACCACGCGAGGCGATCGCGCGTGTCTTGAACGGTCGACGTTTGCCGATGATCGATCGCGTCGAGGTCGCGGTCATCGAAGAGCCGCAACCGCGTTGGCTGTCGTTTCTCAATGACGAGCAAGACGTCGTCGAGCGCGTGCCCGACGACTTCTGCGAGAGCGCCTTGCCCAACGGCAAGCTGGCGCCGAACCTGGCGCGCCGCGGCATGCGCCTCGTGCGCTACCAGCGCAACGACATCTCGGTGTCCTACTTCGCGATGGAAAACCCGGTGGTGGGTGGCTACACGCCAGACAAGGTGGCGCTGCGGCGTGCGATCGCGTTGGCAGTGGATGTGGAGCGCGAAATCCGCCTGGCGCGCCGCGGCCAAGCGATTCCGGCGCAGTCGCACATCGCGCCGCAGGTGTGGGGCTACGACGCGGCGTTCAAGTCGGAGATGAGCGAATTCGATCGCGCCAAAGCGCGCGCGCTACTCGATCTCTACGGTTACGTCGATCGCGACGGCGACGGCTGGCGCGAGCAGCCCGACGGCTCGCCGCTGGTGATCGAGTACGCCACCTCGCCCGACGCGACCTTCCGGGCGCTGTATGAGCAGTGGCAGATCAACATGAACGCGATCGGCATCCGCATGGTGCCCAACATCAAGCAGTGGCCCGAGCACCTGAAGGCCTCGCGTGCCGGCAAGCTGATGATGTGGGGCGTGAGCTGGTCGGGCGGCCCCGACGGCGAGTCGTTCCTGGTGCTCGGCTACGGCCCCAACAAGGGCCAGGCCAACCACGCACGGTTCGATCTGCCGGCGTACAACGAGCTGTTCGATCGTCAGCGCGTGCTGCCCGACGGACCCGAGCGTGCGGCGCTGCTGACCGAGGCCAAGCGTCTGATGGTGGCCTACATGCCGTACAAAGTGCATGTGCACCGCATATGGAACGATCTGTCGCAACCGTGGGTCACAGGCTACTACCACAACGCGTTCGTGCGCGAGTTCTGGAAATACGTCGACGTCGACATGGACGAACGCGCGCGCAGGGGTCGGCTGTGAGCCATACCAATCAGCGGCGTCGCCGCCTGCTCGGTGCCGCATTGGCCGCCGCGGCGCTGCCCCATGCGCGGCCCACCGCGGCGCAGCCGGGCCAGCCGACACCGCCGCGCAAGGTGCTGAGACTGGCCTTCACGCGCGCGGAGACCAGCATGGATCCCGCACGCATCGTCGACCTGTATTCGCGCAACATCACTGCACACATTTTCGAGGCGCCGCTCACTTGGGATCACTTGGCGCGCCCGTTCAAGCTCAAGCTGCTCACCGCGCAATCGATGCCCGAGCACTCGGCGGACTTCCGCGTCTGGACGGTGAAGATCCAGCCGGGTATCTACTACACCGACGACCCGGCGTTCAAGGGCAGGAGACGCGAACTCGTGGCCGCCGACTATGTGTACGCATTCAAGCGCGTCGTCGATCCCAAGAACAAGAGCCCAGTCAGCGCCGGCGTGCTCGAGACCAAGTTCGTCGGACTCGCCCAGCTGCGCGAAGATGCGGTCAAGAACAACAAGCCGTTCGACTACGACAAGCCGATCGCCGGACTGTCGGCACCCGATCGCTACACGGTGCGGGTGGAGCTGGAAGAGCCGCGCCCCGGCTTTGCCGAAACCTTCGCGACGTCAGACTTGTTTGGCGGCGTCGCCCGTGAGGTCGTCGAGTACTACGGCGACCAAATCGACGCCCATCCGGTGGGCACGGGCCCGTTCAAACTCAAGAGCTGGCGCCGCAGCTCCGAGATCGTGCTCGAGCGCAACCCCGACTACCGCGAGCGCTTCTACGATGCCCAGCCCGCGGCCGAGGACGCCGAAGGCCGGGCGATCCTCGCGCGTTTCAAGGGGCGGCGCCTGCCGATGGTCGACGAGGTGCGCGTGGCGATCATCGAGCAGAGCCAGCCAATGTGGCTGTCGTTCCTCAATGCGGAGGTTGACGCATTGGCCACCACTGCCGGTCGTGTGCCGCCCGACTTGCTCGCACTCGCCATGCCCGGCGGCAAGGTGGCACCCTATCTGGCCAAGCGCAGCATCCAGGGCATTCGCAACCTGAACGCCGACTCGGGTCTGGCCTACTTCAACATGGAAGACCCGGTGGTCGGCGGCTACACGCCCGAGAAAGTCGCGTTGCGTCGCGCGATCAGCTTGGCGTACGACACCGACATCGAGATCCGGCAGATTCGCCGTGGCGGCATTCGTGCGCAGTCGCCCGTGGTGCCTCATACCACGGGCTACGATCCGAAGTTCAAGAGCGAGATGGGCGACTACGATCCAGCGCGCGCCAAGGCTCTGCTCGATTTATTTGGCTACGTCGATCGTGATGGCGACGGTTGGCGCGAGCTGCCCGACGGCCGACCGCTGAGCATCGAGATGGCCAGCCAACCCGACGACCTATCGCGCAAGTTCGACGAGCTGTGGAAGAAGAATCTCACCGCCGTGGGCATCCGCAGCGTCTTCAAGCCCGCACAGTGGCCCGAAAACCTGAAGGCCGCGCGTGCCGGCAAGATCCAGTTCTGGCTGTTCGGGCTTTCGGCTGCCGGCTCCGACGGGCAAGGTGCCCTCGCGCCTTTGCACAGCTCGCAGATCGGCAGCCAGAACCTGGCTCGGTTCAAGAACGAGGAGTTCGACAGGATCTATGAGCGAATGCGCGTGATTCCCGATGGCCCTGAGCGCGAGCAGCTGTTCTTGAGGGCCAAGGAGATCGCGGTGGCCTACATGCCGTACAAGTACACCGCGCATCGCATGGAGGCCGACATGCTTCAGCCTTGGGTGGTGGGCTATCGCCGTCCGCTGTTCTGGCTGGAGTGGTGGCACATGGTCGACATCGACAACAGCAAGCGGACCGCGCACTGACGATCCAGCGTGCCGCGATGTCGTCGCTGCCCGAGCCTCAGATCACGCGCTACCAACGCTGGCTGCGCGACATGCGCGGCCTGCAGTTCGCCGACTACGACGCGTTATGGCAATGGTCCGTCACCGACCTCGATGCATTCTGGCTGTCGATCTGGGAGTACTTCGGCATCGAGTCGCCGACGCCGTTCGTGCGCGTGTTGAGCAGCCAGCGCATGCCCGGCGCGCGCTGGTTCGAAGGCGCGCAGGTCAACTACGCGCGTCAGGTGCTGCGTCATGTCGAGGCCTGCCATGCTGCCGGCCTTTCCGCCATTGTGTTCGCCGACGAACCGATGCTCGCCGCCGGACAGCTGCAGCACCTGTCGTGGCCGCAATTGCGCGCGCAGGTGTCAGCCTTCGCGTCGGCGCTTCTCCGCATGGGCGTGCAACGCGGTGACCGCGTGTGCGCGTACTTGCCCAACCGGCCAGAAACGGCCGTCGTGTTCTTGGCCTGCGCGAGCATTGGCGCGATCTGGTCGATCTGTTCGCCCGACATGGGGCCGGTGGCGGTGCTCGACCGCTTCCGGCAGATCGAGCCCAAGGTGCTGATTGCCTGCGATGGCTACCGCTACGGCGGTGCGGCGCACGACCGCTGCGCGGTGGTGGCTGAACTCGTCGATCAGTTGCCCAGTGTCAGCCATGTCGTTTGGCAGCCTCAATTGGGCGTCCGCGCGGCACCGGCATGGCCCGCTCGCGTCACGCCGCACGACCTGGCCACGCTGCTCGGCACCGAGGCGCCGGGGTTCGAGCCCGAATGGCTGCCGTTCGACCACCCGTTGTGGGTCGTGTATTCGAGCGGCACCACCGGGCTGCCCAAGCCGATCGTGCACGGTCATGGCGGCGTGATGCTCGAAGGCATCAAGCTGGCCACGCTGCACAACAACATCGCGCCGTCGCTGCTGACCGGGGAGCGCTACCACTGGTATTCGAGCACCGGTTGGATCATGTGGAACAGCCAGGTCGGTGGCCTGCTGGGCGGCACCACGATCTGCCTGTTCGACGGCAGTCCCGCGGGACCTTCGGGCGCACCCGACTGGACCACGCTGTGGCGTTTTGTCGCGCTGACCGGCACCACGTTCTTCGGCGCAGGCGCGGCGTTCTACGCGTCGTGCCTGAAGGCCGGTGTGTCACCGAAGGACGTGGCCGATTTGTCGCAGTTGCGGGCTTTGGGCTCCACCGGCTCGCCGCTGGCTCACGAATGCTATCGCTGGGCCTGGGACCATTGCCCGCAAGTCGATGGCCGCGACATCTGGTTGACGCCGATGAGCGGTGGCACCGACTTCGCAGGCGCCTTCATCGCTGGCCTGGCGACGCTGCCGATGATCGCGGGCGAGATGCAATGCCGCTGCCTCGGCGCGGCGGTGGAGGCCTGGAGCGAGCCCGATGCGAACGGACGTGGCAGGAGCCTGATCGACGAGGTGGGCGAACTGGTGTGCACGAAGCCGATGCCGTCGATGCCGCTGTACCTGTGGGGCGATGCCGATGGCCAGCGTCTGCACGACAGCTACTTCGACATGTACCCCGGTGTCTGGCGTCACGGCGACTGGATCCGCATCGTGCCGCACCCGCAGTCGGGCGCCAGCGGCGCGATCATCTATGGCCGCAGCGACGCCACCATCAACCGCCACGGCGTGCGCATGGGCACCGCGGAGTTGTACCGTGCGGTCGAAGCGTTGCCCGAGGTGCTCGACAGCCTGGTGGTCGACCTCGAGTACCTCGGCCGCGAAAGCTGGATGCCGCTGTTCGTGGTGCTGCGCGACGGGCAGTCGCTCGACGATGCGCTCATCCGGCGCATCAAGGCCGCGGTGCGCGCGGCGCTGTCGCCGCGCCATGTGCCCAACGACGTGTTCCAGGTGGCCGCGATTCCGCGCACGCTGTCGGGCAAGAAGATGGAGCTGCCGGTCAAGAAGCTGTTGATGGGCGCCGACCCGGCGAGCGTGCTCAAGCGCGATGCGATGGCCAACGCCGACAGCGTCGACTGGTTCATCGGCCTCGCGCAGGCCCGCACGCGCAGAGCCTAGGACGCCAAACGCACGATCTGCGCGGCCGGCAACGCGCCGCTCTGCCGCGCCACCTCGCGCCCTCGATCGAGCCGCACGAGCGTGGGGATGCTGCGGATGCCAAATCGCGCCGCGGTGCCTGGGTTGTCGTCGCTGTTGACCTTGACCAGCAGCGCGCGGCCACGCAGCGAGGAGGCGGCCTGCTCGAACTGCGGTGCCATCGCGCGGCAAGGGCCACACCAGGGAGCCCAGAAGTCCACCACCACCGGCAACTCGGTGCCCGCAGTCACCGCTTCGAAATTGGCGTCGGTCAACTCCACCGGATGACCTTCGAGCAGTTCATGGCCGCAGCGGCCACACAGGGGATGGTCAGCCAAGCGATGGCTGGCCACACGATTCTTGGTGGCGCAATGGGCGCATGCCACCTGGGTCGGCAACGGCTTATCCATCGCGCACAAATGGGTGTCATTTGCCGCGGTTCAAGCGTCGGCGACGGCCGTCGCGCGGAATAATCGGCCGCCGCCCCTCGTAAGCCTTTGCGTGCAAGCGGACGATGTGTTTCGCCAACAGCTGCTCGGGGTCATCCCGCGCTTGCGGCGCTACGCGCGCTCGCTGGTGTTCGACAACCCGGCGGCCGACGATCTGGTTCAAACCGCGCTGGAGCGGGCGCTGGCGCACTGGCACCAGTTCGATCAGCGGCGCGACCTGCTGGTGTGGGTGCTCTCGATCGCCCACAACGCCCACCTCGACCAACGCAGGCGCGATGCGCGGCTGTCGGTGGTCGACCCCGAACGCGCCAGCGCCGACCAGGACGCGCAGGGCGGCGACCCCGGTGTCGACGTCGGGCTGCGCATCGATCTGGTTCATGCGCTGGCGCGCCTGTCGCCCGAGCAGCGCGAGCCGCTGCTGCTGGTGTCGGTGGAGCAGCTGACCTATGCCGAGTGTGCCGACGTGCTGCGCATTCCGGTGGGCACGGTGATGTCTCGTGTGTCGCGCGCACGCGCGAGCCTGCGCCAGTTTCTCGATGGCAGCGAACGGTCCACGCTCGGTGGGTCGCGCGGCCTGAGGCGAGTGATATGAGCGCCGTGCGGCCGCTCCGAAGGCGCTTGCTCCCCCTCGGGGGGAAGGCGCGTAGCGCCAAGGGGGCGATATGACTGCCGAACGACCCGACGACGCGTTGCTGTCGGCCTGGCTCGACGGTGAGGTGGAGGGCAGCGACAACACGCGCATCCAGGCGTGGCTGCAAGAGAACCCCGAAGACGCGGCGCGCGTGCGCCTGTGGGCCGCCGATCGGGATGCGCTGCGCGCCCGTTTCTCGCCGACGCTCGATGAGCCGGTGCCCGAGCGTCTCACGCAGGCCGTGTGGCGCCGCAGCACGCGCTTCGATCGTGGCTCTTGGCTGCACGCCGCGGCCGCGGCGGTGCTGTTGGCCGTCGGCGTGCTGATCGGCGCGCTCTGGCGCGGCGGCGCGGGGCACGAGCCCGTGTCGGCCGCGGTGCCGGGCTGGACCCATCGCGCGGCAGTGGCCCATGCGGTGTATGCGCCGGAAGAACGCCACCCGGTCGAGGTCAACGTGCGCGAGGGCGACGAGGCTCGCCAACGCGATCAAGAGACCCACCTTTCGCGCTGGCTGACCCGGCGCCTGTCGGTGCCCGTGAAATTGTTCGACCTGCGCGCCGAAGGCTTCGAGCTGGTGGGCGGCCGCCTGCTGCCCGATGCCAACGGACCGAGTGCGCAGCTGATGTACCAAGACGCAATGGGTCAGCGCGTCACGGTGTATCTGCGCAAGGCCGATCGCGAGGCGTCGGCCGCGTTCCGCTTCGAGCGCCAGGGCGACTTGAGCATGTTCTATTGGGTCGAGGGCCTGTGCGGCTACGCGTTGGTGGGCCCGCAGCCGCGCGAACGCCTGCTGGCGCTCGCCGAAGCGATCGCGCGGCAGGATCAAGGGCCCGCGAGACCGCCAGGCCGCTGAGACGTCACGGTTCGCGATGCGGGCGGCGCGCGCCGCATCTCTAGAATCCGGCGATGCCAGAGTTGCCAGCAGCCCCGAGCGCACGTTCTCGCGCCGCCGCTGCACACCGCTTGATCGTCGTGATGGTGCTCGGCTTTGCCTCGGGCCTGCCGCTGGCGCTGACCGGTCAGGCCTTGCAAGCCTGGCTGAGTGTCGAGGGCATCGACATCGCGACCATCGGTTTCTTGAGCCTGGTGGGCCTGCCCTACACCTTCAAGTTCCTGTGGGCGCCGCTGATGGATCGCTTCGAGTTGCTGCCGCGCCTGGGGCGACGTCGCGGCTGGCTGGTGGTGGCCCAGCTCGGGTTGGCGCTGACGCTGCTGGCGCTGTCGGCCACGGCGCCCAAGCAATCGCTGCAGGCGTTCGCGCTGCTGGCGCTGGCCGTGGCTTTCGTGTCGGCGTCGCAAGACGTGGTGATCGACGCCTACCGCACCGACCTGCTGCCGGCCAGTGAACGCGGCCTCGGCTCGTCGCTCAACGTGCTGGGGTACCGGCTGGCGATGATCGTGTCGGGCGGCGTGGCACTGATCTGGACCGATCCCACGCAGGGCGGCGGCTGGAGCTGGAGCGAGGTCTATCGCACGATGGCGTGGCTGATGGTCGGCGCGGCGGTGTTCTCGCTGCTGGCGTTGCCGCGTCTGGCCAACGTGACCGGCCAACGCCCGGTGGCGCGGCACGACGTGGTCGGCTTCCTGGCGGTGTTGGCCGCGGTGGGCCTGGGTTATGTGTTGACCGAACAATTCGGCCCTGCGATCGCGCGCACCTTGTTGACGCCATGGCTGAAGGCCAGCACGCTGTCCGCCGCCTTGCAGGCGCGTTGGGTCGACCTGGCGACGCTGCTGCTGGGCATCGCCTTCACGCTGCCGCTGGCGGCGTGGGCCGCACGCAAGGCGCATTTCGAAACCCTGCTGTCGGGCTTGGCGAACTACTTTGCCCAGCCCGGCGCGACCGGCTTTCTGGTGTTCATCGTGCTGTACAAGCTCGGCGACGCCTTTGCCGGCTCGCTGATGACGCCGTTCCTGTTGCAGGCGATGGCGTTCAGCCCGGCCGAGGTGGGCCTTGTCAACAAGATCATCGGCTTGTGGCTGACCATCGGCGGCGCGCTGCTCGGCGGCGCGCTGATGCTCAAGCTCGGGCTGTGGCGCGCCCTGATGCTGTTCGGCATCTTGCAGATGGCCAGCAACGTCGGCTTCTGGTGGCTGGCGTCGGTCGGCAAAGGGCACTTGTCGGGGCTCACGATCCCGCCGTTCGATCTCGGCTTCGTGCAGCTCGCGCAGGCCACGCCGGTCGACGGCGGTCTGCTGCTGGTGATCGCGGCCGAAAACATCTCAGGCGGCATGGGCACCGCTGCCTTCGTGGCCCTGCTGATGGCGCTGTGCAACCAGCGTTTCACCGCCACCCAGTTCGCGCTGCTGAGTGCGTTCGCATCGGTGGGGCGGGTCTGGGTGGGGCCGCTGGCTGGCGTGCTGGCCGAAGCCATCGGCTGGCCGTCCTTCTTCGTCGTGTCGACGTTGCTGGCGGCGCCAGCGCTCGTCATGCTGTCGCTGATGCGCTCGGCAGTGCGCTCGCTTGAAACCGACCCGAACCGGGCGGCGACTCGCTGAGCCGCGAAGTCGTTGCGTGCTGCCTAGAATGGGCTTCACGCATGGGCGCATGTCCCCAGCGAGTTTGAGCATGGACAGCCACTTCGACATTCACGAATCGTTCGCCGGCCCGGGACCAGCAAACCAACGGTTGCGTTGCTGCGCGCGACACGGCCGGCGCGGGTTCACAGCCGGGTTGCTCGCCGCCGCTGCGCTGCCGGGCGCTCTGTTCGCGCAGACGATCCCCGAATGCAAGCGCAGCAGCTTCACCAAGGTGGTGTCGGCGCAGCAGGTGGAGCAGGCTGCGAATCAGCAATACCGCCAGATGCTGCAGCAGGCTTCGAGCCAGCGCGCGCTCGGATCCAAGGACCATCCACAGGTGGTGCGGCTGCGCGCAATCGCGCAGCGCATCATTCCGTACACCGCCGAGTGCAACGCCGCGGCCAAGAACTGGCAGTGGGAGGTCAACCTGCTCGGTTCTCAGGAGCTCAACGCGTTCTGCATGCCCGGCGGCAAGATCGCCTTCTACTACGGCATCTTGAGCAAGCTGCAGCTTGACGACGACGAGGTCGCGGCGATCATGGGGCACGAGATCTCGCACGCGCTGCTCGAACACGCGCGAGAGCGAATGGGCAAGAGCACGGCCACCCAATTGGGAATCGGCATCACCGCGGCGCTGCTCGGCCTGGGCAACACCGGCCGCGCCCTGGGAGACATGGGCGGGCAGCTGCTCACGCTGAGCTTCAGCCGCGACAACGAGTCCGAGGCCGATGCTCTGGGGCTGATCCTGGCCGCCAAGGCCGGCTACAACCCGCACGCCGGCATCACGCTGTGGCAAAAGATGCTGGCGACCAACAAGGGCGCACCACCGCAATGGCTGTCGACCCACCCATCGGGTGAAACGCGCATCAAAGATATCGAGGCGCAGTTGCCTCGTGTGGAGCCGATCTATGCGGCGGCCGAAAAGCCGCCGCAGCGCTTCGGCCCGCCCGCAGCCAAGGCCGCAGCCAGCGCGCGCGGCTGAGCGCCGCGTGGCCGCGCGCGCGGCGGCACCCCCGGCGGAGGGAACCCACTCGGTGGCCCCTGCATTTCCGCCTGCGGGGCGATGGTGCGCGAGCAACGTCGCCGCGACCATTCATCGCATCGATCCCCAGCCAGGAGCATGCGATGAGTTTCATGACCCCCACCCCGACCCCGCAGCGTGCGCGCGTGCGCACACCGATCCATGAGTTGGCGCTGGTCGCCATCATCGAGGACAGTGGCGAGGTCGCTGACGAGCCATTCAGCCGCTGCGGCTGGTTCGATTCGAGCCTGGACTTGGCCGCCGGGCTGCAGGTGACCGAATTCATCGATGTGCTGCCCGATGGACTGCCGTTCGAGGCGGTGTGATCGGGCGCCACCGCCGCTGCTGTCGGCGCCTGGGCGCACGGCCTGTCCGCCGCACGTGCAGTTCGTCAGAGGTCTGTGGCGCCTGATCGCAAAGCCCTCGCGGCACCAACGGGCGTTGCCTACAGTGCATCGCATCGACGACAAACACCCCGTCGCAACGTGAGGAGAGCCGCCATGACACGCACCATCACCGCGCAAGCCGTTTCGATCGCCCTGTCGGTGCTGGTCACCGTCTGCACGCTGATGGCGCTCAACGGCTTGGCCACCACCGAACACGCTGCGATGCAGCAAGCAGCCGCCGCCGCCGCCGCGCGGGCTTGACGCGGCTCCAGGCGCCCACGCGGGCGCCACGGTCCGAATCCACGAGGGGTATGCATCACGGTGCATGCCCTTTTTCATTGACTGTCTCGCCGGCCCCCCTACGATGGTGCATCCAGGGACAACGGGAGAGCCCGATGAAGGCCATCTGGAATGGCGTGGTGGTCGCCGAGAGCGAGGACACGGTCGTGGTCGAAGGCAACCACTATTTCCCGGAGAGTTCGTTGAAGTCGGAGTACACGGCCTTCAGCAACCACCGCACCAGCTGCCCCTGGAAAGGCCAGGCGCACTACAAGAGCTTGCTTGTCAACGGCGAAATGAATCCTGACGCCGTGTGGTACTACCCCGAGCCCAGCGAGGCGGCCGCGCAGATCAAGGGCCGGGTGGCGTTCTGGAAGGGCGTCAAGGTGGAGTGACCCGGCAGGGTCGCTCGCGGCCATGAACACCGCGCAAGCCCTGTTCGTCGTCGGCCTGGTGTCGCAGGCCGTGCTCGCGCTGCTGTTCGCGATTGCCTGGCGCGCGCTGCGCCGGCGCTGGGCCGCGCTGCTCGCGCTGGGCTTTGCGGCCAATGCCGGGCTGTACGCCGCTTTGGCGGCCGGCATGGGAACGACGGCGCTGTCGGCGCCGCCGCCGACGCTGATCGCGATCGTCGCGTTGTCCGGCCTCGTGCTGATCACCGCGGCGATCATCGACTATGTCGGTGCCGATGCCCGCGAGGCCCGCCGGCTGAACGCGCTGTCGGTCGCTGTGGCGGTGGTGGCCACGGGGATCGGCCTGGCGCACCTGGTGACCCGGGCCGTCGGCTTCGCAGTGATGGCGGTGTACGTGATCGGATGGGCGCTGCTGTTCGTGCGGGCGATGCGGCGTGAGCCGCGCAGCGGCCACGGCTTCGTGATCGCCGCGCTGCTGGCCTATCCGGCCAGCGTGGCGTTGGCGGTCTCGGGCTGGATCCGGGCCGAGTTGCTCAGCGCGGTGGGCGTGCTGCCGTTCTCGGTGCTGGGCGCGACGTTGCTGACCACCGGCTTGCTGCGAGCGCAGCGTCGCGCCGCGCTGGCGTTGGCCGAGCGCGAACAGGCGCAGGCGCTGCTGCGCGCCACCAACGATTCGCTGGAGCACCAGGTGGCGCTGCGCACGGCGGAAATGCGCGAAACCATCGACGGCCTGGAGAGCTTCAATCGCAGCGTTTCGCACGACCTGCGCGGGCCGCTGGGCGGCATCGTCGGCATCACGCGGCTGGCGCGCGACCAGCTCGCCGCCGGCGACCACGGGCAGACGCAGCGCATGCTCGAGCTGATCGAAGGCCAGGCCATCAATTCGGTCAAACTGGTCGAGGCCTTGCTCGCGCTGTCGCGGGCCAGCGACGCCACGCTGCACCTGCGCGAGGTCGACAGCGGCCAGCTGGTGGCCGACGTCATCCGGGCGCTGCCGCAAAACGAAGCGCCGTGCTGCACGGTGACGCCGCATCTGCCCAAGGTCCAGTGCGACCCGGACTTGCTGCGTCAGGTGTTCGCCAACCTGATCGGCAACGCGATCAAGTTCGCCAACCGCTCGCAGCCGCCGCAGGTCGAAGTGTCGACTCTGACTCGCCACGGCGAGGCGGTGTTCCTGGTGCGCGACAACGGCGTGGGCTTCGACCCGGCCGCCGCCCAGCGGCTGTTCAAGCCGTTCCAGCGGCTGCACGACCGCAGTTACGAGGGCTTCGGCGTCGGCCTGTCGATCGTCAAACGCATCATCGACCGCCACGGCGGGCGTGTCTGGGCCGAGGGCCGGCCAGGGCACGGCGCCAGTTTCTACTTCACGCTGGGTGCGCAGGGGGCGAGCACTCGAGAGTGAACCGGTGGCGGTTCACCAGGTGGCCAGTTCGTCAGCGGCCCCTTCAGGCCGCCAGCCGGCCGCTCTGATAGTCCTGCACCGCTTGCATCAACTCGTCGCGCGTGTTCATCACGAACGGGCCGTACTGCATGATCGGCTCGTGCAACGGGCGCCCGGCGATCACCAGCGCGCGCGTCGGCGCATCGAGCGCGCGCAGCACCACGCCATCGCTGGCTGGCGGGTTGGCCAGGATCGCCATGCGCTGGGCGTCGACGCGGCGCTCGCCGATTCGCAGCGCGCCTCGATAGACGTACACGAACGCGTTGTGCGTCATGGGCAGCGGTTGCCCGAACACGGCACCGGCGTCGAGGTGCACGTCCAGCATCAGCGGCGCGGTGCGCTCGCGCCGCATGGCGCCGGAGACGCCGTGGCTGGCGCCGGCGATCACGCGCACGGTGACGCCCGGCAAATTCAGCTCGGGGATCTCGCTGGTGGGGATGTCGCGGTATCCCGCAGGCTGCATCTTGTCCTGCGCGGCCAGGTTCAGCCACAGCTGAAAGCCTTCCATGCGGCCGTCTTCCTGCTCGGGCATCTCGCTGTGGATGACGCCGCGTCCGGCCGTCATCCACTGCACGCCGCCGTTGGTGAGCAAGCCCTCGTGGCCGGCCGAATCCCGGTGGCGCATGCGCCCGGCGATCATGTAGGTCACGGTCTCGAAGCCGCGGTGCGGGTGATCGGGAAAGCCGCCGATGTAGTCGCCCGGGTTGTCGGTACCGAAAGCATCGAGCATCAGGAACGGATCGAGCCGGTGCTGCAGATCGTTGGTCAGCACACGCGTGAGCTTGACGCCGGCGCCGTCGCGCGTGGCTTGGCCTGTGACCAGGCGCTCGACGCCGCGTTCGCTGCCGACCGCCAGGGGAGTGAGGGTGCTGTTCATCGTGCGCCGATGGTGACACATGCGCCGCACCCCGGGGCCAGCAAGGAATTGAACGCTGCGTTCGATGCCGTGCTGTGAATCGAGTGGCTACCAGGCGCTGTGGCTACGGGTGATCGAGTGAATCCACATGCGCCGCCACGGCGGCCTGGGCCACCGCGGGGAGCGGCCCGTTGCCCGCTGGCGACGCGAGGCCCTGCCCCTGGTCAGCCGGTGCGATGCAGTTGACCAGTGCGAACAGCACCGACAGCGCAACGGTCGCCGCCATGCGCAGTAAGGCGCTGTTCATCAGGCGGCGCGCATCCTGCCTGGCCGCGTTGCCGATCGTGTGGGTGCTCATGGTGTTCCCCCGGATGGCTACTGACGCCGCATCGTCGGCCTGGCCACCGTGCGGCGATAGCTGCAGGTGCAACCGAAGCCTTGTTCAGCAGCGAACACGTGGCTGTTCAATAGTGAACCGGGGGGTACTGGTCGGGTTGAGGCACCGATGCTTCAATCTGTCCAACCCGGGATCGCCGTACAGCGAACCGGTGGTGCGCGAGCTACGCGCCGCCGGCAGCTGTCTTACGGGCCCGACTACACGGCGATCTTCAGGCGTCTGGCCGAGTTTGTGGCGCGTATCCTCGTCGGTGCCAAGCCGGCCGACCTGCCGGTAGAGGAGCCGACGATCCTCGAGTTCGTTGTCAACCAGCGCATTGCAAAGATGATAGGTGTTGCCATTCCGCAGCGGGCATTGCTGCGCGCCGACGTGGTGATCGAATGAGAAACAGACGGCAATTCATCGTTGTCGCAGGCAGCGGCCTGCTGCTGGCGGCGCGCGCGCTGGCGCAGGAGCGTGTCTACCGCGTCGGCTACCTCAGCTGGCAGGACCAAGGTAACTACTACGACATCACGCTGCGCGGCTTTCTCGACGGCTTGCGCAGCGAAGGTTTCGTGGAAGGCAAGAACCTCGAGTTGCTGCGCCGCTCGGCATCGAACAGCGCCGACCGTTTCAAGCCGATGGCCAGCGCCTTGGCACAAGTGCCGGTCGACCTGTACTTCGCGCCGGCCACGCCGATGGCCACCGCTGCCTGGTTCGCCGACAAGAAGACGCCGATCGTGATCGCCACCATCATGGATCCGGTGGAGTTGAAGTTCGTCCACTCGTTGGCGCACCCGGGCACCCGAGTCACCGGCGTGACGACGATGAACAACGAGCTGACCGTCAAGCGCATGCAGTTGCTGATGGAGACGGTGCCTGGCTTGAAGCGGGTGGGCGTAGTGATCGACGAGGCGATGCGCGACGCCTGCACGCAGGAGATGGACCATGCCATCGCCGCGGCCCGGCAACTCGGCCTGACGCTGGTCACCGTGCACATCGACAGCCCCGCGCTGCTCGAGGCGGGTTTTCGCCAGCTCGTCGATGCCAAGGCGCAGGCGGTGACCAGCACGCTGCTGTCCACCCGCAACAACCTGGAAAAGGAATACGCGCAGGCCGCGTTGAAGTACAAGCTGCCGTCGATGTTCGAGCAGGAGATCGGTGCCCGCGAAGGCGGCCTGATGAGCTACGGCCCGGACTTCGAAGACATCTTCCGGCGTGCCGGGCGTTATGCGGGCCGCGTGCTCAAGGGCGGCCAGCCGGCCGAGATGGCGATGGAGGAGCCGCGCCAGTTCCGCTTCGTCCTCAACCTGAAGACCGCGCGCGAGCTCGGGCTGGCGATTCCGCCGGCGGTCAGGCTGCGAGCGGATGAGGTGATCGAGTGAAGCTGCCACGGTGGCGCCTGTTCCCCAAGTACGCGATGCTGATCATCGCGGTGGTGGCGGGCGTGCTGGTGGTCAGCGGCGCCATCAACCTGGTTTTCTCCTGGCGCGAGATCCAGTCGCATCTGGTGGCGCTGCAGGTCGAGAAGGCGCAGGGCGCGGCCACGCGCATCGAGCAATACGTGCTCGACATCGAGCACGAGCTGGGCTGGACGATGCTGCCGCGCACCGACGCGTCGACGGATGCCGTGGAGCAGCGCCGCCTCGAGTACCTGAAGCTGCAGAAACAGGTGCCAGCGATCACCGAGCTGGTGTGGATCGGCAGCGATGGCCGCGAGCGCCTGCGTGTGTCACGCCTGGCGATGGACGTGATCGGCGCCGGCACCGATCTGTCCAAGGAGCCGGCCTTCAGCGCGGTGCAGGCGGGCAAGGGCGAGACATGGTACGGCCCGGTGCTGTTTCGCAAGGACACCGAGCCGTACATGGCGATCGCCAGGCCGGCTGGTGCCGACGGCGGCGTCACGGTGGCCGACGTCAATCTGAAGTTCGTGTGGGACGTGGTGTCGCGCATCAAGATCGGCCAGAACGGACTGGCCTATGTGGTCGACGCCAACGGCACGCTGATCGCGCATCCCGATATCAGTCTGGTGCTGAAGAAGACCGATCTGAAGTCGCTGCCTCAAGTCGCAGCGGCACTGGCGCGCGGCGACAGCAACGACTTGGTGTCGGCGCACGACCTGGGCGGCCAGAAGGTGTTCGCCGCACACGCGCGCATCCCGGCGCTGAACTGGACCGTGTTCGTCGAGTCACCGCGGGCCGAGGCGTTGGCGCCGCTGCGCGAGTCGATCGTGCGGCTGGTGTTGCTGCTGGTGGGCGGCCTGCTGCTGGCGGCGGCGGAGAGCTTCTTCCTCGCGCGCGCGCTGGTGCGGCCGATACGCGCGCTGCAAGAGGGCGCCGCTCGCATCGGCGCGGGCGAGTTGGATCAACGCATCCAGATCAAGACGGGCGACGAGCTCGAAGGGTTGGCCGAGCAGTTCAACAAGATGGGCGCCGAGCTGCAGTCGTCCTACGCCGGCCTGGAGCGCAAGGTCGAAGAGCGCACGCGCGAGTTGAGCGAGGCCCTCGAGCGCCAGACCGCCACCGCCGAAATCCTGCGTGTCATCAGCGACTCGCCGACCGACGTGCAGCCGGTGCTCGACACGGTGGCCGAGCGCTCCGGCGCGCTGTGCCATGCCGAGGGCAGCCGGGTGTGGCTGCTGCAGGACGGGCGGCTGCGCGCGATGACCAGCTATGGCGCGCTGTACGACGACGAGAAGGCGCGCGAATCCTTGCCGCTGAGCCGCGGCTCCGTGGTCGGACGCGCGTTCATCGACCGTGCCCTGGTGCACGTGCAGGATGTGCTGCCGCTGATCGGCACCGAATACCCGGAGGTGCGCGAGCTTCAGGCGTTCTACGGTTTTCGCACCGTGCTGGCAGTGCCCATGCTGCGCGAAGGCGAGTCGGTGGGGGTCATCACGTTGTTGCGCAACGAGGTACGGGTCTTCTCCAATGCAGAGGTCGCCTTGATCCAGGCCTTCGCCAACCAGGCCGTCATCGCGATCGAGAACGTGCGCCTGTTCAACGAAACCAAGGAAGCGCTGGAGCAGCAGACCGCAACGGCAGAAGTGCTGCAGGTCATCTCGAGCTCACCGACCGACGTCCAGCCCGTGTTCGATGCGATCGCCGAGCGGGCGAAGGTGCTGTGCGACGCCCGCATCGGCGCGGTGTCCCGCTTCGACGGCGAATGGGTGCACTTGGTCGCGTTTCATGGCGCCTCGCCGGCGGCGGAACAGGCTATTCGCGCCAGGTATCCATTGCGCCCGGGTGACAGCACTGCGAATGCGCGAGCGATTCGGGATCGTGCGCCGACGCAGATCTTCGACGTGCTCAGCGACGCTGATTTCCTGCAGCCCGAGGCGGCGCAGCTCGCAGGCTTTCGCAGCATCCTCGCCGTGCCGATGCTGCGCGAGGGCAACGTCGTCGGTTCCATCGCCGTCGCGCGCGCCGAGACCGGTTCGTTCCCCGACAAGCAACTCAAGCTGCTGCAGACGTTTGCCGACCAGGCGGTGATCGCCATCGAGAATGTGCGCCTGTTCAATGAAACGAAGGAGGCGTTGGAGCAACAGACGGCGACCGCCGAGGTACTGCAGGTCATCAGCGGCTCGGTGGCCGACACCGCGCCGGTATTCGACAAGATTCTCGACAGCTGTCGCCGCCTGTTCGCGAGCCAGCGGCAGACCATCCAACTGCTCGGCGAGGACGGGCAACTTCGACTGGGTGCTTCCTACAACGCGGGGCTGCGCGAACCGGTCGAGCGCATCTACCCGATCGCGCTGGCCGGGACGGCGGCCGAGCAGGCGATTCGCGAGCGCCGGGTGGTCCAGCATCCAAACGTTCTCGACGGCGTCGACGTGCCCGCGGATGCGCGCCGCGCTGCCGAGCGACTGGGCCGCAACTATTCGCTGATGACGGCGCCGATGCTCTGGGAGGGTCGCGGCATCGGCACCATCAGCATCGGTCGCGTCCCACCACGCCCGTTCTCCGAAAAGGAGATGAGCCTGTTGAAGACCTTTGCCGACCAGGCGGTGATCGCGATCCAGAACGCGCGCCTGTTCAACGAAACCAAAGAGGCGCTGGAGCAGCAGACCGCCACCGCCGAG
>Ga0326726_10000075_pt1 | contig 93264 bp, 75 predicted proteins | sample MHFenrmetagenome_2_FD_207603 | JGI IMG/M metagenome (GOLD analysis project Ga0326726, IMG submission 207603) | Lab enriched peat soil microbial communities from Michigan Hollow, Ithaca, NY, United States - MHF15MN | ecosystem: Environmental > Terrestrial > Soil > Wetlands > Peat | place: USA... | reverse complement strand
CGACTATATACTGCGGCTCGCATGCTGCGCATCCTCCTCGTCGCGCTTGGCGTCGCACTCGCCTGTAGCGCACGCGCCGCCACCGAGATCGAACTCTGGCACGCGATGCGCGGTGCAGCAGGCGACGAACTGAATGCACTCGCGCGACGCTTCAATGCGTCGCAAAGCGAGGTTCGGCTGAAGCTCGTGTACCAGGGCGGCTACGACCAGACCTACAGCCGCGCGCTGGCGGCGCATTTCGAGCGCAAGGGGCCGCATCTCGTGCAGGTGGTCGAGGCGGGCAACGCGAGCCTCATGGCCTGGCGCGGCGCGGTGAAGCCCGCCTGGGAGGTGCTCGCGGAGGCCGGGGTGCGCGTGAATGCCGCGGATCTGGTGCCGGCGGTCGCAAGCTACTTCTCCGACGCGTCGGGCAGGCTGCTCGCGCTGCCGCTCAACGCCGCCACGCCGATCCTGTATTACAACAAGGACGCGTTCCGGCGCGCCGGCCTGGACCCCGAGCGGGCACCCCGCACCTGGTACGAGATGGTGGGCACGCTGGGCGCGCTGATCGAATCGGGCATGCCCTGCGGCTACGCCACGGCGTGGCCGTCCTGGGTGCTGCTGGAGAACATGAGCCTCTGGCATAACCAGGAATTCGCCACGCACGGCAACGGCGTGGGCGGCGCGGATGCCCGCTTCGCTTTCAATACGCACGTGATGATGCGCTTTATCGCCATGCTCTCGTCCTGGGCGAAGGCGGGCTATTTCACCCCCACCGGGCGCGGCGAGGAGGCCGAGGCGCGCTTCGTCGCCGGCGAGTGCGTCGTGCTGACCACGTCCTCCGCTGCGCAGGAACGCATGGCGCGCGCGGCGCGGTTCGCCATCGGCACGAGTCAACTGCCCTACTACGACGACGTTCCAGGCGCACCGCAGAACACGGTTCCCGGCGGCGCAGGCCTGTGGGTATTCAGCGGCAAGAAGCCCGCGGAATACCGCGCGGTGGCGAAATTCTTCTCGTTCCTCTTGCGGCCCGAGGAGCAGGCTCGCTGGCACCAGCGCACGGGATACCTGCCCGTCACGCGGCGGGCGGAGGAGCTCTCGCGCAAGGCGGGCTACTACCGCACGCACCCCGGCCAGGAGATCGCATTGCGCCAGCTCGGTTCCGCGCCGACGCCGGATTCCCGTGGCATCCGCCTCGGCGACTACCGCTGGATTCGGGGCATCCTCGACGAGGAGCTGGAGGCGGTATGGTCGCAGGCGCGCACCCCCAAGGATGCGCTCGACCGGGCGGCCGAGCGCGGCAACGAAATGCTCCAGCGCTTCGAATCGTCCAACCGCGCCGCGAAATAATTGGGTAGTATTTCCGTCATGTGGCGCCGCCAGAATCGCCACTTCATCCAGGAAGAGAGGAAACCCATGCGAATCAAATTGCTTGCCGCGTCAGTCGCGGTGGGCGGAGCCTTTGCCGCCCCTGCTTACGCGCAGACCGAGGTCCAGTGGTGGCACTCGATGACGGGCGTCAACAATGAGCGGGTCAACGACTTTGCAAAAGGCTTCAACGCCAGCCAGAAGGCGTGCAAGGTCAACGCCGTATTCAAGGGCAGCTATGACGACTCGATGACTGCCGCGATCGCTGCCTATCGTTCCGGCAATGCGCCGAACATCCTGCAGGTCTATGAGGTAGGCACAGCGACGATGATGTATTCGAAGGCGATCAAGCCCGTCGCCGAGGTGATGCGCGAGAGCGGAGCGAAATGGGACCCGAAGGCATTCGTCCCTGCCGTGGCGAGCTACTACACCTCGCCGAAAGGCGACATGGTGTCGTTTCCGTTCAACAGCTCGACGACGGTCTTCTTCTGGAACAAGGATGCGTTCAAGGCAGCAGGGCTCGATCCCAACAAGCCGCCGAAGACCTGGGGCGAGGTCGCCGCGGCGGGCGCAAAGCTGAAGGCTTCGGGCCACAAGTGCCCGCTGACCACATCGTGGCAAACGTGGACACAGCTCGAAAGCTTCAGCGCATGGCACAACACCGAGTTCGCGACCAAGAACAACGGCTTCGGCGGCCTCGACGCACGGCTCGATTTCAACAGCCCGCTGCACGTGCGGCACATCGAGAACCTCGCGAACCTCGCCAAGCAGGGGATCTTCGTCTACGGCGGCCGCGGCGGAGCGGGCGACGCCAAGTTTTCGAGCGGGGAGTGCGCGATGACCACCATCTCTTCGGCGGCCTACGGCCTCGTCAAGAGCACCCTCAAGGGTGAGTTCGGGATCTCGACACTGCCGTATTACTCGGACGTGAAAGGCGCACCGCAAAACACCATCATCGGCGGCGCTAGCCTGTGGGCGATGGCCGGCAAGAAGAAGGACGAATACCAGTGCGTCGGCAAGTTCTTCGCGTACCTTTCGCAGCCCGAAATCCAGGCGAAATGGCATCAGGATACGGGCTACCTGCCGATCACGCTGGCAGCCTATGAGCTTACCAAGAAGTCCGGCTTTTACGACAAGAACCCCGGCACCGACGTCTCGGTGCAGCAGATGATTGTCAAGACGACCGACAAGTCTCGAGGATTGCGACTCGGCAATATGAACCCGATCCGGGCCGTCATGGAAGAAGAGCTCGAGTACGTCTGGGGCGGCAAGAAGACGCCGAAGCAGGGCCTCGACGACGCAGTGCGCCGCGGCAACGAGCAGCTCGAGCGGTTCCAGAAGACGGCCCAGGGCAAGTAGTAGGCGCAGCACTGACGCCGGCCGCGGCCGGCGCGCACTCGTAAGGGCGCCCTGCGGGGCGCCCTCTTTTTTCCCGGCTTGAACGTCCGCGCCACGGGACTTGCCTTTAGAATCCGTCGCATAACTCAAGACGCTAGGCAGCCTCGCCTTGGAAAAGCGCGTCGTATTCCGCTCCCGCTGGCTTCCCTATGCGCTGGTCGCGCCGCAGCTCGCGATCACGATCGTCTTTTTCTTCTGGCCCGCGGGCCACACCGTGTACCAGTCGCTGCTGCTCCAGGACCCGTTCGGCGCGAGCGTCCAGTTCGTCGGGCTGGAGAACTTTTGGCAGCTGTTCCGCGACGAGAGTTATCTCGCGTCGTTCAAGGTCACGGTCGTCTTCTCCGCGCTGGTCGCGGGGATCGGATTGTCGCTGTCGCTGCTCCTCGCCGTGATGGCCGATCACATCGTGCGCGGCGCCCTCGTCTTCCGCACGCTGCTCATCTGGCCCTATGCCGTCGCACCCGCGATCGCCGGCGTGCTGTGGGTCTTCATGTTCAGCCCCGCGATCGGCATCCTGCCTTACTGGCTCGCAAAGCTCGGGTTCATCTGGAACCATCTGCTCAATAGCCGCGAGGCAATGGCGCTCGTTGTGATCGCCTCGGTCTGGAAGCAGATGAGCTACAACTTCCTGTTCTTCCTCGCCGGGCTGCAGTCGATCCCCAAGTCGCTCATCGAGGCGGCCGCCATCGACGGCGCCGGCCCGATGCGGCGATTTTGGACCATCGTGTTCCCGCTGCTCTCGCCGACGACGTTCTTCCTGCTCGTCGTAAATATGGTCTTCGTCTTTCTCGACACTTTCGGCATCATCGATTCGGCGACGCAGGGCGGGCCCGGGCAATCGACCACCGTGCTCGTGTACAAGCTTTACCAGGACGGCTTCAAGGGCCTCGACCTCGGCGGCTCTGCGGCCCAGTCGGTGATCCTGATGGCGATCGTGATTGCGTTCACCGTCGTCCAATTCCGCTATATCGAGCGCAAGGTCGAGTACTAGGAACCGGTCCCATGGTCGAGCGCCGCCCTGCCCTGAATTTCCTCGCGTACGCGATTCTCTCGTTAGGCGTGGTGCTGGTCGCACTGCCCGTGTACGTGACGTTCGTGGCTTCGACGCAGACGTTCGATCAAATCGTCGCAGTGCCGATGTCGCTCCTCCCGGGGACTGAGCTGGTCGCGAACTATACGACGGCGCTCACCTCGGGCTCGGAGCAAGCGTCGAGTGCCCCGGTGGCGCGGATGATGCTGGTGAGCCTTGTGGTGGCGCTTACCGTGGCGATCGGCAAGATTGCGATTTCGCTGCTCTCCGCTTTCGCGATCGTGTACTTCCGCTTCCCGGGGCGGATGTTCTTCTTCTGGATGATCTTCATTACGCTGATGCTCCCGGTCGAAGTGCGGATCCTGCCGACCTACGAGGTCATGTCGAACCTGCATCTGCTGAACACGTACGCCGGCCTGACCATCCCGCTGATCGCCTCGGCGACGGCGACGTTCCTCTTCCGTCAGTTTTTTATGACCATCCCGGACGAGCTTGCGGAAGCGGCGCGCATGGACGGTGCGGGCCCCATGCGGTTCTTCCGGGACGTGGTCGTGCCGCTTTCGCGCACGAACCTCGCGGCGCTGTTCGTGATCCTGTTCATCTACGGCTGGAACCAGTACCTCTGGCCGCTGCTTATCACCACCGACCAGTCGATGTACACCGTGGTGATCGGCATTCGCGGCATGATCGCCGGCGGCGACGCGGCGACCAGGTGGAACATCGTCATGGCGACTGCGATGCTCGCGATGCTGCCGCCCGCGCTGGTCGTGATCCTGATGCAGCGCTGGTTCGTGAAGGGTCTGGTGGAGACTGAGAAATAATGGCTGCCGTCTCGATCCGCGACGTCTACAAGTCTTTCGGCGCCGTCAATGTCATCCAGGGCATCTCGATCGACATCGCCGACGGCGAGTTCGTGGTGATGGTCGGCCCCTCCGGCTGCGGCAAGTCCACGCTGTTGCGCATGGTGGCGGGGCTGGAGACGATCAGCTCGGGCGAAATCGCGATTGGCGGGCGCGTAGTCAATCGTCTCGAGCCGAAGGACCGCGATATCGCCATGGTGTTCCAGAACTACGCGCTCTATCCGCACATGAGCGTGCGCGACAACATGGCCTACGGCTTGAAGATCCAGGGTCGTGAGAAGGCGGACATCGACGCGCGCGTGCAGCGCGCGGCGGAGATCCTCGAGCTGTCCAAGCTGCTTGCGCGCAGGCCGCGCGAGCTTTCCGGCGGACAGCGCCAGCGCGTGGCGATGGGGCGCGCCATCGTGCGCGAGCCCAAGGTGTTCCTGTTCGACGAGCCGCTCTCGAATCTCGACGCCAAGCTGCGTGTGCAGATGAGAAGCGAGCTGCAGGCACTGCACCAGCGCCTGCGCACCACCACCATTTACGTGACCCACGACCAGGTCGAGGCGATGACGCTCGCGCACCGCATGCTGGTGATGAACGCCGGCAAGAGCGAGCAGATCGGCGCGCCTCTGGAGGTGTACTCGAGACCCGCAACCACGTTCGTCGCCGGCTTCATCGGCTCGCCGCCGATGAACCTGATTCCCGGCAGCATCCGCGGCGGCGGCAAGGCGCTCGCCACGGACGGCGACGTCAGCGTGCGCCTGCCCGAGCCGCGCCCTGCGCTCGACGGGCGCCAGGTGCTGCTCGGCGTGCGCCCGGAGCACTTCGCGACCTGCGCGGCAGGGGACGCGCTGCTCAACCCCAACATCGACTTCATCGAGCTGCTCGGCTCCGATTCGCTGGTGTACGGCCACGTCGGCGCTGACAAGACGGGCATGCGCGTCGCGGCGCGGCTGCATACGTCGGTAGTGGCGAAGGAGGGGCGTCTGCCGCTGCGCTTCGCGGCGCAGCACATGCACCTCTTCGACCCGGAGAGCGGCAAGCGCATCGAGGCGTGAGAGCGCCACCCGAGCCGCGCAGCCTACACGCATGAGCCACTGGCCCTATCCGAGGATCCTCGCCCACCGCGGTGGCGGCACGCTCGCGCCGGAGAACACGCTCGGCGCCATTCGCCTGAGCGCGCGCATGGGCTTCGCTGGCGTGGAGGTCGACGTGATGCTCGCCGGCGACGGCACGCCCGTGCTGATGCACGACCCGACGCTCAAGCGCACGACCGGCCTGCGCGCGGACGTGGCGCATACCGGCTACGCCGCCATGGCGCAGCTCGACGCCGGGCGCTGGCGCGGCCCGCGCTGGCGCGGCGAGCGCATCCCCTCATTCGAGGACGCTGCGCGCTTGTGCCACGAGCTGGGACTGTGGGCCAACGTCGAGATCAAGCCCGTGCAGGGTTACGAGCGGCGCACCGGCGACGCAGTGGCGCGCATGGCGGCGGAGCACTGGCGCGGCGCGCCGCTGCAGCCGGTGCTTTCTTCCTTCTCGCCACTTGCGCTGGCCGCCGCGCGACAGGCAGAGCCGCAACTGCCGCGTGGTCTCCTGGTCGGCCGCCTGCCCAAGCATTGGCGCGAGACGCTCGCCGACTTGGAGTGCATCGCGCTACACGCCAACCACCGTGCGCTCAGCGCGCACGCCGTGGAGGAGGCGCACCGCGCCGGCGCGGCGGTCCTCGCCTGGACGGTCAACGACCGGCGCGTGGCGCGCAAGCTCCTCGGCTGGGGCGTGGACTGCCTGGTAACCGACCGACTGGACCGGATCGCGCCGGGCTTCGCCTAGCGCGCCTGACGCACTGGCGCGCGGGCGCGGCTACTCGCCGAGCAGTTTCTCGATCGCGCCGACGAGCTTCGCGTCGCCCGGGGCTACGCGCGTGTCGAAGGCCTGCACCTGCTTGCCGTCGCGCGCGATGAGGTACTTGTGGAAGTTCCAGCGCGGCGGGCTGGCGGTCGCGCGCGCGAGCTCGGCGAACAGCGGATTGGCGTCGCGGCCGCGCACGCTGGTCTTGGCGAACATCGGGAACTCCACGGCGTACTGGTTGACGCAGAATGCGGCGATTTCCTGGTTGCTGCCGGGCTCCTGCCCGCCGAAATCGTTCGACGGGAAGCCGAGGACGACCAGCCCGCGGTCGCGATACTTGCGGTAGAGCGCCTCCAACCCCTCGTACTGCGGCGTGTAGCCGCACTGGCTCGCGGTATTGACCACCAGCACCACCTTGCCGGCGTACTGGCACAGCGAGCGCGGCTTCTCGAGGATGTCGCTCATGCTGCGGTCGAGCAGGGACGGGCAGGCGGCGGCAGCGGGCATGGCGGCACTCGCGAGGAGCAATAGGCTAAAAAGGCAGTGGCGCATCTGGCTTGAGCGGCTGGAGCGCGGCGCGGAATTCCCGCTTGATGCGCTCGAGCGCGCTATCCGTGTCGGCTTCGAAGCGTAGCACGATCACTGGCGTGGTATTGGACGCGCGCGCGAGGCCGAAGCCGTCGGCGTATTCGACGCGCACCCCGTCAATGGCGAGCACGCTGCGCGCGCCCGGGAACGGCCGCGTGACCTGCAGCTTCGCCACCAGCGCATGCGGCTCGCCCTCGGCGAGCTTCCAGTTGAGTTCTGGCGTCGAAGGGGCGTCGGGCAGCTCGCGCAGGACGCGGCCAGGATCAGCGGAGCGCGAAAGGATCTCGAGCAGCCGCGCGCCCGAATACAACGCGTCGTCGAAGCCGTACCAGCGCTCCTTGAAGAAAGTGTGTCCCGACATTTCGCCGGCGAGCGGCGCGCCAGTCTCGGCCAGCTTCGCTTTGATGAGCGAATGCCCGGTCTTCCAGATCACCGGCCTGCCGCCGTGGCGCTCGATCCAGGGCGCAAGCAGGCGCGTGCATTTCACGTCATAGATGATCTGCGCTCCCGGGTTGCGCTCGAGGACGTCCGCGGCGAACAGCATCAGCTGCCGGTCCGGAAAGATGATCTCGCCCTCGCGCGTGACCACGCCGAGGCGATCGCCGTCGCCGTCGAAGGCGAGCCCGAGCTCGCAGCGGCCGTCTTTCACCGCGGCGATGAGATCGGCGAGGTTCTCCGGCCGCGAGGGGTCGGGATGATGGTTGGGGAAGCTGCCGTCCACTTCGCAATAGAGCTCGCGCACCTCGCAGCCGAGCTGCCGGTACAGGCCGGGCGCGGCCATGCCGGCGACGCCATTGCCGCAATCCACCGCGATGCGCATGGGTCGCGCGAGCTTCACGTCGCCGGCGATGCGCGCGACGTAGGGCTCGAGCACGCTGGCATAACTGCGCCGGCCGTTGCCCGCTCGGAAATCCTGCTGCTCGATGCGCCGGCGCAGGTCCTGGATCTCTGCGCCGGAGAGCGTATGCCCCTCGATCACCATCTTCAGGCCGTTGTACTCGGGCGGGTTGTGGCTGCCGGTGACCGAGACGCAGCTGCCGGTGCCGAGGTAGTGGGCGGCGAAGTAGGTGAGCGGCGTTGGCGCGACGCCGATGTCCACCACGTCGGCGCCCGCGGCCTGCAGGCCATCGCACAAGGCGGCGGCGAGCTGCGGGCCGGAGGCGCGACCATCGCGACCCACGGCGAAGCGTGGCGCCATGGAGCCCAGCGCGCGCCCGATGGCGTGCACCGCCTCGGGCGTCAGCGTGCGCCCGGCGATGCCGCGGATGTCGTAGGCGCGAAAGATTTCGGGAGAAAGGTTCACGGCTGGGAAAGGAAATCGAGCACGCGCCGCGCGAGCCACTGGCCGCGCGCGGGAAAGCCGGCATGGCCTCCTGTCGCTGGAAATTCTAGCACCACGTCGCGCGAGACCTGGCGCGTTGCCGACTCGAGCGCCGCGCTCGGAAGGAACGGATCGTTGCGCGCGTTCAGCACCAGCGTCGGCACGCGGATGCGCGCGAGCCACGCCGCGCTCGAGGCCCGCTTCCAGTAGTCGTCGGCGTCGCGAAAGCCGTGCTGCGGGGCGGTGTAGACGTCGTCGAACTCGCGCAGCGTCCGCGCGCGCGCGAGCCGCCGCGCGTCCAGCGCCACCTGGCGCAGCGTGATCTTGGCGAAGACCTTCGCCTTGAGCGTGGTGAGGAACACGCGCGTGTACAGACGACGGTTGACACCGCGGTCCAGCGCGTGGCCCGCCGCCGCGAGGTCGAGGGGTGCCGAGACGGCAGCGGCGCGACGCACGACGTGCGCCGCCTCCGCGCCGCGCTCGCCGAGCCACTTGAGCAGGACATTGCCGCCGAGCGAGACGCCCGCCGCACACTCGGGTCGCAGGCGCCGCAGGATCCAGTCGAGCTCCTCGGTGTCGCCCGAGTGGTAGGCGCGCGCGCGACGGTTGAGCACGCCGGAGCAGCCGCGGAAATGCGGCACCACGCAGCGCCAGCCGCGCTCGAGGGCGCGGGCAGCAATGCTGCGCGCGTAGTGGCTCGATGAGCCGCCTTCCAGGCCGTGAAACAGCACGAGCAGCGGTCCGTCGCTTCCTGCCCAGTCGAGGTCGATGAAATCGCCGTCGGGCGTGTCCCAGCGCTCGCGGCGCCACGCAATCCGGGGCGCGGGCGCAAGCGCTCCGTACAGGGTCTGCAGGTGGCCGCCCGGCAGCCACCACGGTGCCCGGTAGTCGCTCAATGCAGGATCTTCGGCACGTCGCGCGGCGACTCGGCCGCGCCGGGCGCCGACGAGCCGTGGTGCACGATCATGCGCCAGCCCGATGCCGTTCGCAGATAGACGTTGGTCGCAACTACCGTGGGCATCGGCCGTGTCTCCCCCGGCACCGAGAAGTTCTCCTGCACGCTGTGCACCGCCACCATTGGCCCCGCAATCGTCACCTGCTGGCTCACGTGCACGCGCGCGCGCGTGCCGCCGGAGAGGATCTGGCGCCAGCTCGCGCGCACCTGGTCCTGGCCGGCAAGCCGCGGCCCTCCCGGATGGACGCAGACGATGTCCTCGTCCTCGGACCACACCGCCATCATCAGGTCGAGGTCGCCACGCTCCAGCGCCTCGTAGAAGGCGGCCTCGGCGTCCTGCGCGGTGGGGAAGATTCGCATCGCCATGGAATTTGGGGTCAGACCCCATTTTCCCGAAAAACGGGGTCTGACCCCAATTTCTCAAGGACGCGGTCCACGGTCAGGTCCCGCATGCAGCGGAAGTGTCCGAGCGGGCACTCGCGCGCGTAGCAGGGGCTGCACTCGATATCGAGCCAAAGCACGCGTGCCTTGCCCGAGAGGGGCGGCGTGTGCCGCGGGCTGGAGGAGCCGAACAGCGCCACCTGCGGCCGGTCGAGCGCCGCGGCGACGTGCATCAGCCCGGAATCGTTGGTCACCACGTACTGCGCGCCCGCCAGCAGGTCGATTGCCTCGTCGAGCGTCGTTTCCCCCGCGAGATTGCGGCCCTTCACCGCGGCGCCTTGCTCGCGCTCTTTCACCGAGCCGAGCAGCACGACCGGCAGCGAAAGCTGCTCGGCGAGCTCCTTGAAGTAAGGCCAGCGTTTGGCGGGACCGTACTCGGCGCCCGGACAGAGCGCGGCGTAACGCGCTGGGAGCCCGAAGCGCTCGCGTACGCGCTGTACTGCCTGCGCATCCGCCCGAAGCCGCGGCTCCGGCAGGGGCAGCTTCAAATCCGCGCCGGGTTCCTGCGACAGGCGCGCGTAGTGCAACGCCATCGGCTCGCGGCCCGGCTGCTTGCGGTAGAGGAGGTTGAGCAGGCCATAGCGCGATTCACCCACGTAGCCGCTGCGGACGCGGATGTCGGCGAGGAACGGCGCGAGCGCCGACTTCCAGCTGTTGGGCAGCACGATCGCCTGGTCGTAGCCGAGCGCCTTCAGCGTGCGTCCGAGGCGCCACCGCTCGCGCAGGGCAAGCGGTCCATGCTCGAAAGAGGTCTCGATGACGCCGGCGACCTCCGGCATGCGCCGCACCACGGGCGCGACCCACGCGGGCGCGAGCACTTCGATGCGCGCCTGCGGCAGCTGCTCGCGCAGCCGCGCGAGCAGGGGCTGCGCCATCAGCGCGTCGCCGATCCAGTTCGGGGCGACGACGAGAAGGCGCGGCAAGCGTCAGTGCCCCTTTACGGGCGCGCCCTTGTAGAGGAACTTCGTGCCGCAGTAGGGGCAGAGCGCCTCGCCGTGCTTGACCACGTCGAGGAACACGCGCGGATGTCGCGCCCACAGCGGCGCGCCCGGCATCGGGCAATGCAGCGGCAGGTCCTTTTCCGTGACCTCGACCTGCCGCGCCGTATCGGCGGCGCTCACGCCTTGCCCTTCTTCATCGGCACCGGCGTGAGCCAGTGCTTATGCTTGCGGTCCTTGCCGGTGACCACGTCGAAGAAGGCCTGCTGCAGCTTCTTGGTGACGGGGCCGGCCTTGCCCGCGCCGATGATGCGGCCGTCCAATTCGCGGATCGGCGTCACCTCGGCCGCGGTGCCGGTGAAGAAGCATTCATCGGCGATGTAGATGTCGTCGCGCGTCAGGCGCCGCGACTCGACCCGGTAGCCGAGGCCCGCGGCGAGCTCGATCACGGAAGCACGTGTGATCCCGGTGAGGGCAGAGGTGAGCTCGGGCTCGCAGATCACGCCGTCCTTGACGATGAAGATGTTCTCGCCGGCGCCTTCGGCGACGAAGCCATCGACGTCGAGCAGCAGCCCCTCGTCGTAGCCGTGCATGGTTGCCTCCAGCGTCGCGAGCACCGAGTTCGGGTAGGTGCCGGACATCTTGGAGCGCGCCATCGTGACGTTGATGTGGTGGCGGGCGTAGGACGAGGTCTTCACGCGGATGCCCTTCTCCAGCGCCTCCGGCCCGAGGTACGCGCCCCAGGGCCATGCGGCGATCGCCACGTGCACCTTGGCACCCACCGGGGAGACGCCCATCTTCTCCGAGCCGTAGAACGCGATCGGGCGGATGTAGCAGGCCTCATGGCCGTTGGCGGCCACCACTTCGATCTGCGCCTGCATCAGGCGCTCGAGGGTGTACGGGATCTTCATCAGGTAGATGTGCCCGGAATTGATCAGGCGCTGCGTGTGCTCGCGCAGGCGGTAGATCTGCGTGCCGCTGACCGTCTTGTAGGCGCGCACGCCCTCGAACACCGCGAGGCCGTAGTGCAGGGAGTGCGTGAGCACGTGCGTGGTGGCCGAGCGCCAGGGCACCAGCTTGCCGTCGTACCAGATCCAGCCGTCGCGGTCGGCCATCGACAGCGGCGCCTTGGACGCCGCTTTGGTTTTCGCCATGGGGCGCAGTCTCCTTGAGTGAGGCGTCATTCTAACCACAGGCCGGAAAAATCCGCCATACTATTAACATGGCTGTTAATCCTCACGAGCGGGTATTTGCCGCGCTCGCCTCGCTGCCGCGGCGCCAGGTGCTGTCGTTCCTCGCGCAGACGGCGCTCTCCACCACCGACCTCGCGCTGCGCTTCGGCATGAGCGCGCCGGCGGTGTCGCGCCACCTCTCGGTGCTGCAGCGCGCCGGGCTGGTGTCCGCGGAGCGCCAGGGCCAGCGCGTGCTCTACCGCTTGAACCGCGACGCACTGCTCGATGCGCTCGCCGGCTTCGCCTCGACCGTCGACGGGCCGCTGCGCCGCGCAACAAAGCTGCCGCATGCGCCGCGTGAAGCGATCTAGTGCTACGCTTTCTGGCGGAGGACATGCGGCGTTGAGGCAGGCGCGATCCGGTCTGGTGCTCGCGGGGCTGCTGGCACTCGCCGGCTGCGCCACCACGCTGCAGGAGGACGACCTTCTCGCCTCGACGCCGGTGGTGCGCGAGCTGTGGCGCGAATGGGGCAGTGTCGTCCACGTGTCGCGCTTCTCGCGGCTCAAGCCAGGCGACGAACTGCCCGCGGAATGGCAGCCCTGGGGGCTGCACTCGGGCAGGCGCCAGACAGAATACCGGCTAGTGGATTCCACGCACGGCACGGTGCTGGAGGCATTCGCCGACCGCGCGGCGACCGGCCTGTATCGCAAGATCCGCATCAGTCCGCAGCGGCAGCCGATCCTCGAGTGGCAGTGGCGCCTCGAGGCCCTGAACCCGGGCGCGGACCCGCGCGCGGCCTCGCTCGAGGACTCGCCGGCGCGTCTGGTGATTTCCTTCCACGGCGACCCGGAAAAACTCGACTTCGATCAGCGTATCAAGCTGCGGCTCGCCAAGGCGGTCGCCGGCGAACCGCTGCCTTACGCGATGCTGATCTACGTCTGGTCGCGCGATGTCGCGGTCGAGACCGTGGCGCCCAATCCGCTCATCGACCGCATCCGCATGCTGGTGGTGGAGTCCGGCGCAGACCGTCTTGGCACGTGGGTATCGTTCCGGCGCGACGTGCTGGAGGACTACCGCCGGGCGTTCGGCGAGGAGCCGGACGACATCGTTGCCGTCGGCGTGCTGACGAACTCGGACCGTACGCAGATGGCCACGAACGCGCTGTACGGCGACATCACCTTCCGGGCGCGCTAGCCGGGAATACCGACTCCCACAGCGCACGCGCCGCGGCGACGTGCGCGGCCGCCTGCTCCTGCGGCACGCGCGCGTACCGGGCGCCGCCCAGTCGCAGCGCGTGCTGGAGGCGGCGGAACTCCCGGTAGGCGACGCGGCAACGCTCGGCCAGGTCCGACGGAATGAGCCCGAGGCGCGCCGCGATGCCGAGCAGTGCGATATTGCCGAGGTTGCCCGTGAGCTCCGCGTGGTGGCCGGCGTGGGCGAGCACCAGGTATTGCACGATGAACTCCAGGTCGATCATCCCACCGCGGTCGTGCTTGACGTCGAACAAGCCCGAGGTGTTGGGATGCGCGGCGTGCATGCGTTCGCGCATGGCGAGCACTTCCTTCGCCAGGGCGGCCGCGTCGCGCGGCCGCAGCAGGATGCGACGCCGGATCTCCTCGAACACGGCGCCCACCTGCGCGTCGCCGGCGCAGTAGCGCGCGCGCGTCAGCGCCTGATGCTCCCAGACCCACGCCGAGCTTTCCTGGTACTGGGCAAAGGCCGCAACCGGCGTCACCAGCAGTCCTGCCTCGCCCGAGGGTCGCAGGCGCAGGTCGGTCTCGAACAGCGCGCCGCTCGAGGTGCGCGTGGTCAGCCAGTGGTTGAGCCGCTGCGCGAGCCGCGCGTAGTTCTCCGGCGCGCGCTCGTCGGCGTCGTCGTAGACGAAGATCAGGTCGAGGTCCGAGGCGTAGCCCAGCTCCTTGCCGCCGAGCTTGCCGTAGCCGATCACGGCGAAGCGCGGCTCGTCGCGGTGGCGCGTGCGCAGCTGCGCCCAGACGAGCCCGAGCATCACGCCGAGCACGCGGTCGGCGAGCTCGGAGAGGTGGTCGGCCAGCTTCTCCACCGTGAGCAGCCCCGCGAGGTCCTGCGCGAGGAGGCGAAACACCTGCGCCTGGTGCTGCTCGCGCAGCACGTTCATCTGCCGCTCTTCGTCGCCCGCGGCGGCGGCGAGCGCGGCGCGCAGCGCCAGCTCGAAGCCGCGCCAGTCGGGCGCCGCGTAAAGCACGCGGTCGTCCAGCAGCTCGTCCAGCAACAGCGGGTGCCGCGTGATGAACTCCGCGGCCCAGCTCGAGGCCGACAGCAAGCGCGCGACGCGCTGCAACGCCTCCGGGTGCTCGGCGAGCAGCGCCAGGTAGGCGGCGCGGCGCGCGACCGCCTCGATCAGGTCGAGCGCGCGCGCGAGTGTGGCGTCCGGCTGCGGGCACTGCGCCGCGGCGGCGGCGAGCGCTGGCACTAGCGCGTCGACGCGACGCCGAGAGTCCGCGGGCAGCAGCGCATAGCGCTGGCTGCGCCGCGTGGCGAGCAGGCGCTCGGCACTCGCCGCCGGATCCTGGAAGCCGGCCACCGCGAGCGCGCCCGCGACGGCCTCGGGGTCGTCCTGCCACACGTCCGGGCCCTGCGCGGCCGTCGCCTCGGCGAATACCGCCTGGAAGTGCCGCTGCACGGCGTCACGCTGTACTTGCAGCCGGCTGCGGAATTCTTCCCAGGACGCGCTGCCGCTCATTTGCGCGATGCGCTCGCGGTCCCCCGCATCCTCGGGCAGCGTGTGCCGCTGCTGGTCGTCGAGGTACTGCAAGCGGTGCTCGGTATTGCGCAGGAACGTGTAGGCCGCGGCAAGCTCGCGTACCGCCTGAGCGGGCAGCAGGTTGCGCTCCCCCAGGCGCTCCAGCGCCGAGAGCGTAGGGCGCACCGCGAGCGCCGGGTCGCGGCCTGCGCGCACCATCTGCAGCGCCTGCGCGACGAACTCGATCTCGCGAATGCCGCCGGGGCCGAGCTTGACGTGCTCGGCGAGGTCGCGGCGCGCGACTTCTCGCCGCACTTCCGCGTGCAGGCTGCGCATCGCGGCGAGCGTGCCGTAGTCGAGGTACTTGCGGAACACGAAGGGCCGCACGATGGCGTCGAGCTCGTCATGGCCGCTGCCGGTGAGCGCCCGCGCCTTGATCCAGGCGTAGCGCTCCCACTCCCGCCCCTGGGTAACGAAATAGTGCTCCAGGGCGTCGAAGCTCGTGACCAGCGGCCCCGCATCGCCGTACGGGCGCAGCCGCATGTCAACGCGAAAGGCGAAGCCGTCCGCGGTGACCTCCGCGAGCAGCGCGATGATCTTCTTGCCTGCGCGCTCGAGCGCCTGTGGGTCGCCGCCCTCGGGGTGGAGGAAGATCAGGTCGACGTCGGAAGAAACGTTCAGCTCGCGGCCGCCGAGCTTGCCCATGGCGACCACCACCAGGTCGCGCGCTCCCGTCCATTCCTGTGCCGCGGTGATTTCCAGCTCTGCGAGATCACTCATCGTGGCGCACACCTCGGCGAGGTCGGCGCGGCCCTCCAGGTCGCGGGCCATCACGCGCAGCAGGACGCGCTGGCGCAATCGCCGCAGCCGTTCCTTGAGCGCGGCCTCGCTGTCACGCGGCGCGCCCTCGAGCGCCGCGGCCATCTCCGCGCGCGAGAACGGCGCCTGCGACCGCAGTTCCGCAACCAGCTCGGGCCGCGCGGCGAGAGTCTGCTGCGCGAACCGCGAAAGGCCGATTTTGCCAATTGGATCGGGCATATACGGTTAAAATGGACGGGTGGCGCGACTCGCGGAAAGAACTTTTCGCGCCGCAGTGCCCCAAACCTGCGGGTCTAGGGTGATTTCCACTTGAAGCCCACGCGACTATAGGGGCAACGCGAAGCGCGATGCAATCCTCGGATCGATCCTCGGCCACGGCAAAGCTGTTGCGCGTGCTCGAGGCGCTGGCGTGGACGGCCTATTTTGCAGTTGCCGCAGTGTTGCTCGCGCTGCGCTTCTGGATCCTGCCGCAGGTGGAGCACCGGCAAGGCGAAGTTGTGGCGGCCCTCACGCGCATCATCGGCCTGCCGGTGACCATCGGCGCGCTGCGCGCCGAATGGGACGGACTGCGGCCCCGCCTCATCGTCTCGAGTCTGCGCGTCTACGATAGCGCCGGTCGCGAGGCGCTGGTGCTTCCGACGGTAGAGCCGGTGGTGTCGTGGGCGACGCTGCCGGCGATGCAATTGCGCCTGCACAGCCTGGTGATCGACGGTCCGCGGATGGTGGTGCGCCGCGATGCGGGCGGGGTGATCCACGTCGCGGGACTGCGCGTCGGCGAGCAAGGAGTGCCCGCGGGCGGCGAGGCCACCGCTGGAGAGGCCACCGCCGGCGCCGAGCTCGGACTCGCCACCTGGGTCCTGGGCCAGCGCGAAATCGAGATCCGCAATGCCGAGGTCGAATGGCGTGACGAGCAGCGCGCCGCCCCGCCGCTCGTGCTGCGCAACCTGCAGTTTCGCCTGCGCAACCGCGGCGACCTGCACCAGATCGGCCTCTCGGCGCGGCCGCCGCGCGAGCTCGGCGCCTCGCTCGAGCTGCGCGCGGCGCTGCAGGCGCGGGAAGCCGCCGATCCGGCGGCCTGGACCGGGCGACTCTACGCCGAGCTCGGCAATACGGATCTTGCCGCTTGGAAGCCATGGATCGACTACCCGATGGAGGTCAGCAGCGGCCAGGGCGCGCTGCGCGTCTGGGCGAGCGTGGGCGCCGGCAAGGTACTCGACGCCAAGGCCGACCTGGCGCTCGGCAACGTGGTAGCGCGCCTTGGCAAAGACCTGCCGGTGCTTGCCATCTCGAGTGTTCGCGGCCGCGTCGAGGGCCGGCAGATCGCGCATGGCTACGAGTTCGGCGTGCGCCGCCTCGCCCTGGTGCCGGCGCAGGGCGAGCCGCTGCAGGGCACGAGCTTCAGCGCGAGTTGGGAAGAAGCGAAAGGCGCGGAGGCGGCACGCGGTACGCTGCGCGCGGACCTGCTCGAGCTCGGGCCGCTGGCGCGCCTGGCCGATTACCTGCCGTTTCCGCGCGACCTGCGCGCGCTGCTCGCCGAGCTCGCGCCGCAGGGCAAGCTGCGCGAGGTGGACTTCCGCTGGAGCGGGGAGCTGCCCGAGCCGGTGCGCTACCAAGCCCAGGCGCGCTTCGAGGGCATGACGATGTCCGCCTGGCGCGCGATCCCGGGCATCGCGAATCTTTCGGGGCGTGTGCAGGCGAACGAAACGCGGGGCAGCGTGCAGCTGGCTTCGCGCAACGCCGAACTCGATCTGCCACGCCTGTTTCCCGTGTCGCGCCTGCAACTGACGGCGCTCGATGGCGAGGTCGCCTGGGAGCGCTTCGAAGGCTCGCGCTTCACCGTACGTCTCGCCAACCTCGGCTATGTCAACGAGGACCTGGCGGGAACCGCCTCGGGAAGCTACACATATGACGGGGATGGTCCCGGCGTCATCGACCTTACCGCGCGCCTGACACAGGCCAACGGACGCAACCTGCACCGTTACCTGCCCCTGTCGACGATCATGGGCGAGAGGACGCGCAACTGGCTGGTGGGTGCGATCCAGGGCGGCCAGTCCAATGACGCGCGCCTGCGCCTGCAGGGCAACCTGCGCGACTTTCCTTTCGCCAAGCCGGGGCAAGGCGAATTCCATATTGCAGTGCAGGTGCGCAACGCGGTACTCGCATTCGCCGAGGGCTGGCCGAGCATCGAGGACATCGACGGGGAACTGGTGTTCGATCGCAACCGGATGGAAATCACCGGCCGCCGGGGGCGCACGCTCGGTGCGAGCCTCTCCAATGTGCGCGTCGAGATCCCGGCGCTCGGCGCACCCGACGGTCGCCTGAACATCCAGGGCAATGCGGAAGGTCCCACCGCGCGCTTCGTCGAGTACGTCCGCCGCAGCCCGCTGCGCGGGCTCTCAGGCGGCTTCGCCGACGACGTGGACGCGAAGGGCGATGGGCGCCTGCGGCTGAAGCTCGCAATTCCGCTTGCCAAGCCCGACGCCATCCAGGTCCAGGGCGAATACCGGTTTGCAGGCAACACGCTCCTGCTCGATCCGCGCCTGCCGCCGGTGGAACGCGCAACCGGCGCCGTGTCCTTCACCGAAAAATCGGTCCTGGTGAGCGAAGCGTCGGGGCGCCTCTTCGGCGGCCCGCTCGCCGTGAGCGGCGGCAGCGGGCGCGGCGGCGATCTGACGGTGATCGCGCGCGGCGCCTTCACGGTCCAGGGCATCGAGCCGCTCCTCGATCCGCCCTGGCGCGGACTGCTCAAAGGTACGGCGCCCTATACCGCGACCATCCTCTCGCGCGGCAAGCGGCCCACGCGGCTGATCATCGAATCGACGCTTGCCGGCGTCGCGAGCGACCTGCCGCCGCCGCTCGACAAGGCCCAGGCCGCCGCGCTACCCCTGCGCGTGTCGCTGGTCGCGAGCGAGGGAAACCAGCGCGTCTTCGTCACGCTCGGCCGCGTGCTGCGGGCGGAGCTGCTGCGCAGCGGCGGCGACGACAAGTCGCTGGAGCGCGCTGCGATCGCGTTCAACCCGCCGCAGGGCGGCCGCTTGCGCATGCCGCAGGAGCGCCGCACCGTGCTCGCATACGGCACGCTCGAGCGGCTGGACCTGGACCGCTGGAAGCCATTGCTCGGGGGCAGCGCGGACGGCGCGACGGGCCTCAAGCTGGCCACCGATCTCACGGTCGGCGCGCTGGATGCTTTTGGCCGGCGCCTGGAGAACATCAACGTCAAGGCCTCCGCCGAGCGCGATGGCTGGTCGGCCGAGCTGACGTCCAATCCCATTCTTGGCAACGTCTCCTACCGCAGTGCGGATGGCGGCAAGCTGGTGGCGCGCATGTCGCGCTTCGTGGATCCGCCTGTGAGCTCCGCCGCCGCGCCCGCGAGCGATCTGCGCACCCTGCCCGCGCTCGACCTGATCGCCGATAGCTTCAGGTTCGACGGCAAGGAGTTCGGCAGCATGCAGGTGGTTGCGCATCCTGAAGGCCGCGACTGGGTTCTCGAGCGGCTGGCGATGCGCAACCTGGACGGCTCGCTCGTCGGCAAGGGCCTGTGGCGCACGGGCGCAGGCGCGAGCACTTCGCTCGACGTGGAAGTGGACGCGAGCGACGTCGGACACCTCCTCGAGCGCTTCGGCAATCCGGGCATGGTGCGCGGCGGCAGCGCGCAAGGCCAGTTGTCGGTGCGCTGGAACGGTGACCCGACCGACATAGACTTTCCCAGCCTTGGCGGGACCGTGACCTTGCATGCGCGCGACGGCCAGTTCCTGGAGATCGAGCCCGGCATCGGCAAGCTGCTCTCGCTGCTCAGCCTGCAGATGCTGCCGCGGCGCATCTCTCTGGATTTCAGCGACGTGTTCTCCAAGGGCTTCAAGTGGACGCACATCGACGCCACCGCGCAGATTGCCAATGGGGTGATCGAGACGCACGACTTCCACATGCAGGGCTCGGCGGCCGACGTCGTGATGACCGGCAAGGCGGACCTGGCGCGGGAGACCCAGGACGTCAATCTGCGCATCCGGCCGGCGCTGGGCAGCACAGCCGCGACCGTGGTCGGCGTGTTCAACCCGATCGCCGGCATTGCCACCTACATCGGGCAGCGCGCGCTGAAGGACCCCTTGGGGCAGATCTTCTCCTACGAGTACTCTGTGACGGGCACCTGGGCGAGCCCCAAGGTGGTCAAGCTGAAGCCGGTGAGCGTACCCGCTGACCGCGTGCCAAAATCCCCCGACTGAATGGACGAAACATGAACGCCGATTCCCTGCTGGCAACCGCCGATTCGTGCCTGCTCGCGCCCTACGAGCTGGAGGCGAGCGGGCTGCGGCGCGTGTTCGCCGCGCTCGCGCGGCGCCGCGTGGAGCACGCGGACCTCTACTTCCAGTACACGCGCGCCGAGGGCTGGAGTCTGGAGGAGGGCATCGTCAAGGCGGGCAGCTTCTCGATCGAGCAGGGCGTGGGCGTGCGCGCGATCTCGGGAGACAAGACCGCCTTTGCCTACTCGGACGAAATCAGCGCGCGCGCGCTGGAGGACGCGGCGCGCGCGACGCGTGCCATCGCCGGGGCGGGCCAGTCCGGGCGCATGCGCGCGGCGGGAGACGTGGAGCGCCGGCGGCGTCCGGTGCCGGCGCGCTACCGGCCGCTCGACCCGCTCGCCTCGCTCGCCTCGGAGGCGAAAGTGGCGATGCTGGAGAAGGTGGAGCGCCTGTGCCGCGCTGCCGACCCGCGCGTGGCGCAGGTGATGGCGCATCTCGGCGGCGAATACGAGGTGGTGCTGATCGCGCGCTCCGACGGGCTGCTGGCGGCGGACGTGCGGCCGCTGGTGCGCCTGTCGGTGCAAGTCATCGCCGAGCACAACGGCCGGCGCGAAAGCGGCAGCGCCGGCGGCGGCGGCCGCACCGACTACTCGCATTTCACCGACGCCGTGCTCGAGGAAACCGCGCGGCAGGCGGTGCACCAGGCCCTCGTCAACCTGGAAGCCGGGCCGGCGCCCGCCGGGACGATGACCGTGGTGCTGGGCCCCGGCTGGCCGGGAATCCTGCTGCACGAAGCCGTGGGCCACGGGCTGGAAGGCGACTTCAACCGCAAGGGCAGCTCGGCCTTCGCCGGGCGGCTGGGCGAGCGTGTGGCGGCGCCCGGCGTCACGGTGATCGACGACGGCACGCTGCCGCACCGCCGCGGCTCGCTCACCGTGGACGACGAGGGCAACCCGACGCAGCGCACCGTGCTGATCGAGGACGGCGTGCTGCGCGGTTACATGCAGGACAGCCTGAACGCGCGCCTGATGAAGATGCCGGTCACCGGCAACGGCAGGCGGGAGTCCTTCGCGCACCTGACGCTGCCGCGCATGACCAATACGATCATGCTCGCGGGCGTGCACGACCCGGCGGAGATCCTGCGTAGCGTGAAGAAGGGCCTGTACGCGGTGAATTTCGGCGGCGGGCAGGTGGACATCACCAATGGCAAGTTCGTCTTCTCGGCGGCGGAGTCCTACCTCATCGAGGATGGCCGCGTAACACGCCCGGTGAAGGGCGCGACGCTTATCGGCAATGGCCCCGATGCGCTCACGCGCGTCGCCATGATCGGCAACGACCTGCAGCTCGACCCAGGCGTCGGCACCTGCGGCAAGGAAGGCCAGTCGGTGCCGGTCGGCGTAGGGCAGCCGACGCTGCGCATCGACGGCTTGACCGTGGGGGGGACTGCGTAGCATATGTTCGCATGCCCCAAAGGCCACCATGCGCCCGTGCACCGCGACTTCATGGTGTGGCTGATGCACGAGCTGCGGGAGAAGCACGTGCCGGCCGTTCCAGCGGGCGAGGCGAAGGGGATGCTGTTCAAGAAGTACCACTGCGCCTGCGGCGCCGAGCTGCCGGCGCAGCCCGCGCGCAACGCGGGCTTCGCCTTCGACTTTGCCTATGCGCAGTCACCCGCCTTCAAGGGCGAGATCGAGGTGCCGGTATTCAAGTGCGGCAGTTGCGGCAAGGAACAGGCACGCTCGGCGAAGGAAGTTGCGGGCGCTGCGCCTGCGGCGATCGCGGCGCTGAACGACGCCGCCGGTTTCCCACATAGCGGATGAATCTGCCCGCCAACCAGACGCGCCACCTCGCCGGGCCCGACGCGCTGGCGCGCGAGATCCCGGACGGCGCGTGCATCGGCTTGCCGCCGGATTACTCGCCGGTGGCGATGGAAGTGGTGCGCGCGCTCGTGCGCCGCGGCGCGAAGGACCTGAAGCTGATCGGCGTGCCGGTCCTGGGGCTTTGTGCCGACATCCTCATCGGCGCGGGCTGCGTGCGCGAAGTCGAGACGAGCGCGGTAACGCTTGGCGAAGCAGGCCTTGCGCCGCGCTTCACCGAGGCGGCGGAGAAAAGGAGGATCAAGATCATCGACGCCACCTGCCCCATGATCCACACCGGGCTGCAGGCGACCGAGAAGGGCGTGCCCTTCATGCCGCTGCGCGGGGTGCTGGGCTCGGACCTGGTGAAGCACCATCCGGACTGGATGACGATCGACAATCCCTACGCCAAGGGCGATCCCATCCTCCTTGCGAAGGCGATCGTGCCGGACGTGGCGTTGTTTCACGCGCGCTGGGCGGACGAGGCGGGCAACGTCTGGGTGGGCCGGCGCGGCGAGCTCGCGACCATCGCGCATGCGTCGCAGGCCTGCTACGTCAGCTACGAGGAGCTCAAGCCCGGCGACATGCTGGAGGACGAGCTGCTCGCGCCGGGCTGCATCGGCGCGGTATACGTCACCGCGGTGGCGCCGGCGCCGCGCGGCGCCTGGCCGCTGGGCGTGCCGGGCGCCTACGGCATTGACGACGCGCACCTGACGCGCTACGCGCGCCTCGCGAAGACGGCGGAGGGATTCCGGCAGTACCTCGACGAATTCATCTACAAGACAGTCGCGGCGTAGTGCCGGTGAGCTACGCGAAGGAGGAGCTCCTCGCAGTCACCATCGCGCGGCTGATCGGCGACGCGCGGCACGTGGCGGTGGGAGCGGCGTCGCCGATTCCGGCGATGGCGGTGTTTCTCCTGCGGGAGCGGAACAACGGCATGCCGCGCGTCTCGCTCCTGCAGAAGCGAAGCGGCAATCCCTTCACCGAGGGCTCGCGCGAGCTCTTCGACCTCGCGGGGCAGGGGCGCATCGACGTGTTCTTCCTCGGCGGCGCGCAGATCGACGGCGACGCGAACATCAACCTGGTCGAGGCCGAGGGCAGGCGCTTTCCGGGTTCTTTCGGCTCCGCGTTCATGTACTTCGCGGCGAAAAAGACCATCTTGTTCCGCGAAGAGCACTCGCCGCGCGTGCTGGTGAAGAAGGTGGAGTACGTTTCCGCGCCGGGCTGGAGCCCGCCCGAGGTCGAGCGCCGCGGCGGCCCGGTGGCGCTGTTGACCGGAAAGGCGCTTTTCGCCTGGCAGAAAGACAAACGCTGCTTCCGGCTGGAGAGCGTGCATCCGGACTCGAGCGCCGCGGACGTGCGCGCAAACACCGGATTCGACTACGACGCGCCCGCAGCGGTGCCGCAGACTGCGGTGCCGACGCCCGAAGAGCTCGTGTCGATCCGCGGGCCCGTGGCCCGCGTCATTGCCGAGAACTATCCGGGGTTCGCGAAGCGCGTCTGGGCGGCTTAGGCCGACTGCGCCCAGTCGCGCGAGCGCCTGACCGCCTCGCGCCAGTGCGCAAGCAGCTCTTGCGCGTGCCCGCGGTCCATCTGTGGCTCGAAGCGCCGGTCCACCTGCCAGCGGGCGGCGAGCGCTTCGCGCGAGGGCCATAGGCCCACCGCGAGCCCCGCCAGGTACGCGGCGCCGAGCGCGGTGGTCTCCAGCACCTTCGGGCGCACCACCGGCACGCCGAGGATATCGGCCTGGAACTGCATGAGGAGGTCGTTGGCCGTCGCGCCCCCGTCCACGCGCAGCTCCGACAAGTTCTCTCCCGCGTCCTTCTGCATCGCTTCCAGCACGTCCGCGCTCTGGTAGGCGATGGATTCCAGCGCCGCGCGCGCGATGTGCGCGCGCCCGGTGCCGCGCGTCAGGCCGATGATGGCGCCGCGCGCCTGCGGATCCCAGTGCGGCGCGCCCAGCCCCGTGAACGCGGGCACCAGGACCACGCCGGCAGTATCGGGAACGGTCGCGGCGAGCGCCTCGATCTCGGCGCTCGACTTGAAGAAGCGCATCTCGTCGCGCAGCCACTGCACCACCGCCCCGCCGATGAACACGCTGCCCTCGAGCGCGTATTCCTTGTCCGCGTCGCGCGCGTCGCGCGCGTGGCCGAGCTGCGCTGCGGCGGTGCTCAACAGGCCGTTGGCCGAGCTCACCACGCGCTTGCCCGTATTGAGCAGCAGGAAGCAGCCAGTGCCGTAGGTGTTCTTGGCCATGCCCGGCAGGTGGCAGCCCTGGCCGAAGAGTGCCGCCTGCTGGTCGCCGGCGATGCCGGCGATCGGCACGGCCTCGCCGAGCACCGAGGGCGCGATCATGCCGAAGACGTGCGCCGAGGGGTACACCTCCGGAAGGATGGCGCGCGGCACGCGCAGGATCTCGAGCAGCTCGGTGTCCCAGTCGCCCTGATGAATGTCGAACAGCATCGTGCGCGCCGCATTCGACGGGTCGGTGACGTGGGTGCGGCTCTCCGAGAGCTGCCAGGCGAGCCAGGTGTCCACCGTGCCGAAGGCAAGCTCGCCGCGCTCGGCGCGCGCGCGCGCGCCCGGAATGTTGTCGAGCAGCCAGGCGATCTTGGTAGCGGAAAAATACGGGTCGATCACTAGGCCGGTCTTGCGCCGGATGGTGTCCTCCACGCCTGCAGAGCGCAGCTCGGCGCACATCGGCGCGGTGCGCCGGTCCTGCCAGACGATGGCGTTGGCGATCGGCTCTCCGCTTTGCCGGTCCCACAGCAGCGTGGTCTCGCGCTGGTTGGTGATGCCGGCGGCGACGATCTCGCGCGGGTTGACGCCGGCGCGCTCCACCGCTTCGCGCGCGACCTCGCGCTGGGTGGCGAAGATCTCGCGCGGGTCGTGCTCCACCCAGCCCGGGTGCGGATAGATCTGCCGGAACTCCTGCTGCACCATTTCGACCGGCGTGCCTTCCTCGTCGAAGACGATGGCGCGCGAACTGGTCGTGCCCTGGTCGAGCGCGAGGACGTAGCGCATCCGGCTATTCTACTGAGCCGGCTGCGGCGGCAGGCGGCTGTAGCGGTCGGCGAGCTCCCGGAAGGCCCGCAGTGACTTGCCGGCATCGAAATCCTTGCCGAGCTCCTCGGACAGTATCGCCGCGGTGCGCTCGGCAATCGACGCGGCAAGCCGCGCGTCGAGGAACAGCACGCGCGATCGGCGCGCGAGGACGTCCTCCACCGAGCGCGCGTATTCGCAGCGCGCGGCAAAGCGCACCATCGCCTCTGAGAGCCCGGGCGCCAGCTCGCGATCCGCGCCGGGCAGGGAGCGCACGATCGGCGCCTCGGTTCCGTAAAGATGCAATCCTGGGGCATCGCTCAGCGGGCGCTCGCCGGTGTCTGGCGCGCCGACCAGCGGCAAATCGGCGGTCGCACCGGCCGGGCGCCTCGGCAGCAGACCGTTGGACATGCAGTGCGCAAGCACGTCTTCGGCCATAGCGCGGTAGGTGGTCCACTTGCCGCCGGTGACGGTGACCAAGCCCGAGCGTTCCACCAGCACGGCATGCTCTCGCGACAGCGCCTTGGTGTCCCCGGGATCCTCGTTGGGCGGCTTGACCAGCGGCCGCAGCCCGACCCACATCGAACGGACGTCTGCACGCGTGGGCGCCTTCGCAAGATAGCGCGAGGCTTCCCCCAGGATGAAGTCGATCTCTTCGCGGAACGGCTCGGGCTCGATCGCCAAGTCATTGCGCGGGGTATCAGTGGTGCCGAGAAGGGTCTTGCCCAGCCAGGGCACGGCGAACAGCACGCGACCATCCTCAGTTCGCGGCACGAGAATGGCGTGGCCCCCAGGGAGAAAGTCGCGGTCTACGACCAAGTGCACGCCCTGGCTAGGAGCCACCAGGTTGCCGCGCGGTGCGCGGTCCATGCGGCGGACCGCATCCACCCAGACGCCGGTGGCATTGACCACGCAGCGCGTACGCAGGATCAGGCGCTGCCCGCCCACGCGGTCCTCGACTTCCACTCCGGCAATGCGGCCGCCCTCATGCTTCAGCCCCACTGCGGCACAGTGGTTGAGCACGCTCGCGCCGCGCGCAATCGCGGTGCGTGCCAGCGCCAGCGCCAGGCGCGCATCGTCGAACTGGCCGTCCCAGTAGCGCACCGCGCCCGCCAGCCCGCGCACTTGCAGACCCGGCGCCAAGTGCGCTGCGCCTTCCGCGCCGAGAAACTCGGTTCGACCCTGGCGCTGCCGGCCCGCGAGAAGGTCGTACAGCATCAGTCCGCTACCGTAGAACCACTGATCGAACCAGCGGCCCCGCGCGCCATACACGGGCAGCAGGAAGGGGAGCGGCTGGGCGAGGTGCGGCGCATTGCGCAGGAGGATGGCGCGCTCACGCAACGCTTCGCGCACCAGCTTGAGATTGCCTTGAGCGAGATAGCGCACGCCGCCGTGCACCAGCTTGGTGGCGCGCGACGACGTGCCCTTGGCAAAGTCCTCGGCTTCGACGAGCGCGACCGACAGGCCGCGCGCAGCCGCGTCCAGCGCAACGCCGAGCCCGGTGGCGCCGCCGCCGATGACCACCAGGTCCCAATCGGGGGCCTGAGCGAGTGCGCGGACGAGGTCGTCGCGCGCTGGTTGTTGCGCGCCACTCATTTGCCGTCGGTGGTCGCCTCGTTAATCTTCTCGACGGCGATGTCGACCGCGACATTGCTCTCCGCGCAGATGCGCTGCAGCCGCTCGGGCGGCGCCGCATCGGTGACGAAATGGTCGATATCGGAAATGTGGCCGATCCGCACGGGCGCCGAGCGTCCGTACTTGAGGCTGTCCGCGACCAGGATAGCGCGGCGGCTGCTCTCCACGATCTTGCGCGACACCTCCACTTCGCGGTAGTCGTAATCGAGCAGGCTGCCGTCTTCGTCGATCGCGGACGCTCCGATGATCGCGTAATCCACCTTGAACTGGCGCAGGAAATCCACCGCGGGCTCGCCGACGATGCCGCCATCAGCATGGCGCAGTACGCCGCCCGTCACGATCACCTCGATCTCCGTGTAGCCCTGCAGGATGTTGACCACGTTCATGTTGTTGGTGATCACCATGAGGCCCTTGTGCGAGCGCAGCGCCGTGGCGACCTGCTCGGTGGTGGTGCCGATGTTGATCAACAGGGAACAGTCGTTCGGGATCAGTTCGGCCGCCTTCAGGCCGATGCGCCGCTTGGCGTCGGTGGCCAGCTGCCGCCGCGATTCATAAGCAAGGTTGGCGACCCCGGAAGGCAGCATCGCGCCGCCGTGAAAACGCTGCAGCACACCCTGGTCGCACAGCTCGTTCAGGTCCTTGCGGATGGTCTGTGGCGTGACGCCAAAGCGGCTCGCCAGCCCGTCGACGTCGAGCCGGCCGCTGTCGCGGGCGAGCGCCACGATGTCCGCCTGCCGTGGGGTGAGGATCGGCATCTAGTTGGTCCGAACTTCTATGTTAGCAACAGGGCTTTCACTTTGTTTCGTTTTACCGCGCCGCAGCATTCTTTTCTTATCTATTGACATTCGTTTACTTTCACTCATAGCATGAAATGGCTGTTCGACAAAGGGAGGGAACATGACGAGGTTTACCAAGGTGGGGGCGACGCTTGCTCTCGCAGTCGCCGTCGCTTTTGCCCCGAGCGGCTTCGCGGGCACGAACGAGGCGAAGCAGTGGATCGACAAGGAATTCCAGCCTTCTACGCTGAGCAAGGCGCAGCAGATGAAGGAGTTGGAATGGTTCATCAACGCCGCCAAGCCTTTCAAGGGCCTGGAAGTCAACGTCCTGTCGGAAACCATCCCGACGCACGAATACGAATCCAAGGTCCTCGCCAAGGCATTCTTCGAAATCACCGGCATCAAGGTAAATCATCAGGTGCTCGGCGAGGGCGAGGTCGTGCAGGCGGTGCAGACGCAGATGCAGACCAACCGCAATTTGTACGACGCCTACATCAATGACTCGGACCTGATCGGCACGCATTCGCGCCTGCAGTCGGCGGTCAACCTGAGCGACTGGATGGCGGGCGAAGGCAAGGATGTCACGCTGCCGACGCTCGACGTCAAGGACTTCATCGGCATCTCGTTCACCACCGGGCCCGACGGCAAGATCTGGCAGTTGCCCGACCAGCAATTCGCCAATCTCTACTGGTTCCGCTACGACTGGTTCAAGCGCCCGGAACTCAAGGCGCAGTTCAAGAAGATCTACGGCTACGAGCTCGGCGTGCCGGTCAACTGGTCGGCCTACGAGGACATCGCCGAATTCTTCTCGGTGCACGTGAAGCAGATCGACGGCAAGCGCATCTATGGCCACATGGATTACGGCAAGCGCGCGGCCGATCTGGGATGGCGCATGACCGACGCCTGGCTATCCATGGCCGGCGCCAGCTCCAAGGGGCTGCCGAACGGGCGGCCAATCGACGAGTGGGGCATCCGCATGGAGCAGGGCTCCTGCAACCCGGCGGGCGCGTCGGTCACGCGCGGCGGCGAGACCAACGGTCCCGCGTCCGTATACGCAGTGGCGAAGTGGGACGAATGGCTGCGCAAGTACGCGCCGCCCGGCGCTGCCGACTACGACTTCTACCAGTCGCTGCCGGCGCTCGCCCAGGGCAACGTGGCGCAGCAGATCTTCTGGTATACGGCGTTCACCGCGTCGATGGTCGCGCCCAAAAAGGACGGCAACAATACCGTCGACGATCAGGGCAATCCGCTGTGGCGCATGGCGCCTTCGCCGAAGGGGCCGTACTGGGAGGAGGGCATGAAGCTCGGCTACCAGGACGCGGGCTCGTGGACGCTGTTCAAGTCGACGCCGCTCAACCGGCGCAAGGCCGCCTGGCTGTACGGGCAGTTCGTGGTGTCGAAGACGGTGTCGCTGAAGAAGAGCCACGTCGGCCTGACGATCATTCGCGACTCGGACATCAACCACAAGTCCTTCACCGAGCGTGCGCCCAAGCTCGGCGGCCTGGTCGAGTTCTATCGCTCGCCCGACCGCGTGATGTGGACGCCGACGGGCATCAACGTGCCGGACTATCCGAAGCTGGCGCAGCTCTGGTGGCAGAACATCGGCGACGTGAACTCGGGCACCTTCACCCCGCAGCAGGCGATGGACCGGCTTGCCAAGGAGATGGACCAGGTGATGGCGCGCATGGAGGATGCCGACAAGAAGGACAAGACCTACGGTGGCTGCGGACCGCGCCTCAATGCCGAGAAGCCTGCAAGCGAATGGCTTGGCAAGCCGAACGGCCCGAAGGCGAAACTCGCCAATGAGAAGCCGAAAGGCATCACGCAGGACTACGACGAGCTGGTGAAGCGCTGGGCGAAGCGCTGAATCAACCGGCCGAACGGCCCGCAAACGCACGGACGGGGGGCGAATCGCTTCCCGTCCGTGTTAGTTTTCAGCCAAGACGATGCTCGAGTTGAAGAACGTCGTGCGGCGCGTTGGCGCGCAGACGCACATCTACGAGACAAGCCTGGCCCTGCGGCCGGGCGGATTCAACATCCTCCTCGGCACCACCCTGGCGGGCAAGACCACTCTGATGCAGTTGATGGCAGGGTTGGTCCAGCCGAGCGCCGGCCAGGTCTGGTTCGGGGGCCGCGACGTCACCGGCGTTCCGGTGCAGAAGCGCAAGGTATCAATGGTTTTCCAGCAGTTCATCAATTACCCGAACCTCTCGGTGTACGAAAACATCGCCTCGCCACTGCGCGTAGCGCGCATGCAGGAGGCGGAGGTGCGCAGCCGAGTCGGGCACATCGCCGAGATGCTGCAGCTCTCGCCATTCCTGCAGCGCAGGCCGGCGGCACTCTCAGGCGGACAGCAGCAACGTACCGCGCTTGCCCGCGCGCTGGCCAAGGACGCGGATCTGGTACTGCTGGACGAACCACTCGCAAACCTGGACTACAAGCTGCGTGAAGGACTGCGCGAGGAGCTGCCTCGGTTATTCGCCGACCGTTCGTGCACGGTGGTTTACGCGACCAGCGATCCGGGCGAGGCGCTCCTGCTGGGCGGGTACACGGCGACTGTGCACGAAGGGCGCGTGACGCAGTACGGACCCAATGGTTCCGTGTACCGCGAGCCGGTGGACCTGGCCACCGCGCGGGTGTTCTCGGATCCGCCGATCAATATGGCGCAGGTGATGAAGAACGGGCAGTGCATCCGGTTGTCGGAACGGGTCAGCTGGTCCGCCGAAGGCAAGCTGCGCGACCTGCCCGACGGCGAGTACACCATCGGGCTGCGCCCGCACCACGTGCTGCCGGCGCCGGGAAAGGGCGGCGGCGTGCAGGTCGACTGCAAGGTGCTGATCGCCGAGATCAGCGGATCGGAAAGCGTAGTGCACTTCGACCTCGGCGGAATGACCTGGGTGTCGCTGTCGCACGGTGTGCACGTATTCAAGGTGGGCCAGTCGGCGCGCTTCGAGCTGGACGTGGCGCATTGTCTGTACTTTGCGTCGGGCGGCACGCGGGTGGCGGGCTGAAGATCGTGGCGAAGATCCGCCTAGAGCAATTGCGGCACAGCTACCTCGCGAAGCCTGCGCGGGAGGCGGACTGGGCGCTGAAGCAGGTGGACCTGCAGTGGAACGACGGGGGCGCCTACGCGCTGCTTGGTCCTTCGGGCTGCGGCAAGACGACCTTGCTCAACATCGTCTCCGGCCTGCTGCGCCCCACCACCGGGCGTATCCGCTTTGGTGACGAGGACGTGACCGACAGCCCGCCGGACCGCCGCAATATTGCGCAAGTGTTCCAGTTCCCGGTCGTCTACGACACGATGAGCGTGTACGACAACCTCGCGTTCCCGCTGCGCAATCGCGGCGTGCCCGAGGCGCAGGTGGATTCCCGCGTGCGCGAGATTGCGGCACTGCTCGACCTGGAGGCCATGTTGCCGCAGCGCGCGGCCGGGCTGACGGCCGACGGCAAGCAGAAGATTTCGCTTGGCCGCGGACTGGTGCGCTCGGATGTGAACGTGATCATGTTCGATGAACCGCTGACGGTGATCGACCCGCACCTGAAGTGGCGCCTGCGCTCGCAGCTGAAGGAGCTGCATCAGCGCATCGGCATGACCATGATCTACGTGACGCACGACCAGACGGAGGCGATGACCTTTGCCGACCGGGTTGTGGTCATGCACGAGGGCACCGTGGTGCAGGTGGGCACCCCGGTGGAGTTGTTCGAGCGGCCGCGGCATACCTTCGTCGGCCACTTCATCGGTTCGCCGGGAATGAACATCCTGCCTTGCGAGGTGGAGCACGGGGTCGCGCGCTTTGCCGGCCTGCCCGTGCCCACCTTCAATTCGTCCAGCGGCGCGGCAGCAGGCAGCCGCACTGAGATTGGCGTACGGCCGGAATTCGTGCGCTTCGCCGATCAGGGCATCCCGGTGCGCGTCGTGCGTGTGGCCGACGCAGGGCGGCACCAGATCGTGGAGACGCGACATGGCGACGCGGTGATCCGGGTGCTGCTCGACGAGCACGATCCAGTGCCGCAATACCAGGCGCACCTTGGCTTCGACCCTGCGTTCACGCACCTCTACGTCGACGGCTGGCTCGCTGGCGAAGCACCATGAGCGCGAAGACTGTCAACCACAGGGCCTGGTGGCTGGTGCTGCCGGTCGTGCTGCTGGTTGGCTTCAACGCCGTCGTTCCGCTGATGACGGTGGTCAACTACTCGGTGCAGGAGACCTTCGGCAACAACCGCTTCTTCTTCGAGGGCGTGAAGTGGTTCAGCGAGGTCGTGCATTCCGCGCGCTTCCACGACTCGCTCAAGCGCCAGCTGATCTTCACCGCGATCATCCTCGCCATCGAGATCCCGCTCGGCGTGGCGATCGCTCTCGCCATGCCGCGCAAGGGTTTCTGGTCGTCGGTATGCCTGGTGCTGATGTCGATGCCGCTACTGATTCCCTGGAACGTGGTGGGCGCGATGTGGAACATCTTCGCGCTCCCCGACATCGGGCTGCTGGGCTGGACGCTGAACAAGCTCGGCCTGGATTACAACTACACGCGGCAGCCGTTCGCCGCGTGGGCAACGCTCATCGCCATGGACGTCTGGCACTGGACGTCGCTGGTCGCGCTGCTCGCCTATGCGGGGCTCTCGGCGATTCCCGACGCCTACTACCAGGCGGCCAAGATCGACGGCGCCTCCGGCTGGGCGGTGTTCCGCCATGTGCAGCTGCCCAAGTTGAAGCACGTGCTCACCATCGCCGTGCTGCTGCGCTTCATGGACAGCTTCATGATCTACACCGAGCCGGTGGTGCTCACCGGCGGCGGTCCGGGCAACGCCACCACACTGCTGTCCATTGACCTGGTGAAGATCGCGCTGGGACAGTTCGACTTGGGCCCGGCGGCGGCGATGTCGCTGATCTACTTCCTCATCATCCTGCTGCTGTCGTGGCTGTTCTACCGCGTGATGACGCTCGGCGAGGAGGGGTGATGCGCAGGCTCAAGTGGCTGGTGCCCGCGCTGTACGTGGCCTTCCTCATGCTGCCGATCTACTGGCTGCTCAGCATGTCGTTCAAGAACACCAACGAGATCCTCGGCGGCTTCACCCTGTGGCCGCAGAACTTCACGCTGGAGAACTACCGCAAGATTGTCACCGACAAGACCTGGTACATGGGCTACGTGAACTCGCTCACCTACGTGCTGATGAACACGCTGCTGTCGGTCACGGTGGCGCTGCCCGCGGCCTACGCCTTCTCGCGCTACCGCTTCCTCGGTGACAAGCACCTGTTCTTCTGGCTGCTCAGCAACCGCATGGCGCCGGCGGCGGTGTTCGCGCTGCCCTTCTTTCAGCTGTACTCGGCGATCGGCCTGTTCGATACGCACATCGCCGTGGCGCTGGCGCATTGCCTGTTCAACGTGCCGCTCGCGGTGTGGATCCTGGAGGGCTTCATGTCCGGAGTGCCGAAGGAGCTCGACGAGCTCGCCTTCATCGACGGCTACCCGTTCTGGAAGTTCTTCCTCAAGATCTTCCTGCCGGCCATCGCCGCCGGCGTCGGCGTGGCGGCGTTCTTCTGCTTCATGTTCTCCTGGGTCGAGCTGCTGCTCGCCAAGACGCTGACCTCGGTGGAGGCCAAGCCGATTGCCGCCACCATGACCCGCACCGCGAGTACTTCAGGCTACGAGCTGGGCCTGCTGGCCGCGGCGGGGGCGCTCACCATGGTGCCCGGCGCCTTCGTCATCTACTTTGTGCGCAACTACATCGCGAAAGGATTCTCGCTCGGCCGCGTCTAGGCTGGCGAGGCGCGCCTCATGGACCTGAGCTGGATGGCCTGGACCTGGCAGACGGCCGTGTTCTTCGCGGTGATCGCGCTGCTGCTCGTCGGCATGAGCGCCTGGGAATGGCGCTCGCCGGGCGGGGCGCCGCGGCGCGGCATCCTCGGCATGGTCACCACGCGCGGGGATCGCCTCTTCATCTCGCTGCTGCTCGCTGCGTACATCCATCTCGCATGGCTTGCGTGGACGCGGCTGCCGCTCTGGGGAGCGGCGGCCGTCGCCTTGATCGCCGCGGTGTTCGTCTTTCGCAAGGTCTAGCCGGCCAGGGGTCTCCTCCCCCTAAGGAGGTGTCCGGCGAAGGCGCGGAATGCACGCGCACCGCGGCGACCGGTTTATGACGCAGGTCAATGAAAGCGGCTGCTGTGCCGGTGCTAAACTTCGCCGCCTCATGCCGCTGCCCATTTCCGAGATCGAACGCGAGCTGGTGCACACGCGACGCGTGCGCTACGAGGGCTACAAGCGAGCCGATGGCCTGTGGGACATCGAGGCACACATCACCGACGTCAAGAGCCACGATTGCACCCTGCGCACCGGTGTGCGCCGCGCGGGCGTGCCGATCCACGACATGGTCGTGCGCGTCACCATCGACCGCAAGTTCAACGTCGTGGACGCGCTCGCGGTGTCCGACGCGGTGCCGTATCCCGGCGGCTGCGAGAACATCGCGCCCGCCTACAAGAAGCTCATCGGCCTGAACCTCGTCAGGAAATTCCGCGACGCGGTGAAGGAGCGCCTCGGCGGCGTGCAGGGCTGCACCCACATCACCGAAATGCTCGCGGGCATGCCGACCGCGGCGATCCAGAGCCTTGCCGGCGAGCTGCGCGAGGAGCGCCCGCCAGGCAGGAAGCCGTTCCAGCTCGATCACTGCCACGCCATGGATACGAGCGGCGAGACGGTGCGCAAGTGGTATCCGGAGTGGTACGCAGCCAAGGAGAAGGCGGGCGCATGAAGATTCACGAGTACCAGGGCAAGGAGCTCTTCCGCAAGTACGGCGTCGTCACGCCGCGCGGCTTCCCGTGCTTCACGGTGGACGAGGCAGTGGAGGCCGCGCAGAGGCTCGGCGGCAAGGTTTGGGTGGTGAAGGCGCAGATTCACGCCGGCGGCCGCGGCAAGGGCGGCGGCGTCAAGGTGGCGAAGACGCTCGACGAGGTGCGCACGCACGCCAAGCGCATTCTCGGCATGCAGCTCGTGACGCACCAGACCGGCCCGCAGGGCCAGAAGGTGCGGCGGCTGCTGGTCGAGGAGGGTGCCGACATTCGAAAAGAGCTTTACGTAGGGCTGGTGGTGGATCGCGGCACGCAGCGCGTGGCGCTGATGGCCTCCTCCGAGGGCGGCATGGACATCGAGGAGGTGGCAGCGAAGACGCCCGAGAGAATACACAAGGTGTTCGTCGATCCGGCGGCGGGCCTTACTGACAGCGAGGGGCGCGGCGTGGCGCGCACGATCGGCATACCTGACGCGGCGCTCGGCCAGGCAAGCGACCTGCTGCGCGCGCTCTACCGCTGTTTCTGGGAGGTGGATGCGTCGCTTGTCGAGGTGAATCCCCTGATCCTCACGGGCGACGGCCGCGTGGTGGCGCTCGACTCGAAGATCAACTTCGACGACAACGCGCTGTTTCGCCACGAGGACATCGTCGCGCTGCGCGACCTCGACGAGGAGGACCCGCTCGAGATCGAGGCCTCGAAGTACGGGCTGTCCTATATCTCCCTGGACGGCAACATCGGCTGCATGGTGAACGGCGCGGGGCTTGCGATGGCCACCATGGACACCATCAAGCTCTACGGAGGATCGCCGGCCAACTTCCTCGACGTGGGCGGCGGCGCGACCGCGGATAGGGTGACCGCGGCGTTCAAGATCATGCTGTCGAATCCGAAGGTGAAGGCGATTCTCGTCAACATCTTCGGCGGCATCATGAAGTGCGACACCATTGCCACCGGCGTGGTGGCGGCGGCGCGCGAAGTGAAGCTCGCCGTGCCGCTGGTGGTGCGCATGAAGGGCACCAACGAGGACCTCGGCAAGAAGATCCTGAAGGACTCGGGGCTCCCCATCATTTCCGCGGACAACATGGCGCAGGCGGGACAGAGAATCGTCGCCGCCATCGAGGCGAAGAAGGCGACGCCAAAGCCGCTACGGAAGCCTAAGCTCATTCCGAAGCCGAAGCCGAAGCCGAAGCCGAAGCCGAAGCCGAAAGCGAAGCCGCGTTCGCAGGCGAAATTCCGGTCGAAACCCCCGTCAAAGGCGAAGGCGAAGACTGCCCGGAAGGTGGCGGCAAAGAGGAAGAAGAAATGAGCATCCTCGTCAACAGGAATTCGCGGGTGATGACGCAGGGCATCACCGGCAACACCGGTCAGTTCCATACACGCACCAGCCGCGATTACGCCAACGGCCGCGCCTGCTTCGTCGCCGGCGTCAACCCGAAGAAGGCCGGCGAGAATTTCGAGGGCATTCCGATCTTCGGCTCGGTACGCGACGCGAAGGAACAAACCGGCGCCACAGTGTCGGTAATCTACGTGCCGCCGCCCTACGCCGCAGCCGCGATCTGGGAGGCGGTGGAGGCTGACCTCGCGCTCGCCATTTGCATCACCGAGGGCATCCCGGTGCGCGACATGATCGAGGTGCGCGACCGCATGAGGAAGCAAGACCGCAAGACGCTGCTCCTCGGGCCCAACTGCCCAGGTGTGATCACGCCGGAGGAGCTCAAGATCGGCATCATGCCGGGCCACATCCACAGGAAGGGTCGCGTAGGCGTAGTGTCGCGCTCGGGCACGCTCACCTACGAGGCGGTGGCGCAGCTTACCGAGCTCGGCATCGGGCAATCGACGGCAGTCGGTATCGGCGGCGATCCGGTGAACGGCCTGAAGCACGTGGACGTGCTCAAGCTCTTCAATGACGACCCCGACACCGACGCCGTGATCATGATCGGCGAAATCGGCGGCTCGGACGAAGAAGCCGCCGCCGAGTGGGTAAAGAAGAACATGAAGAAGCCGGTCGTCGGCTTCATCGCCGGCGTCACCGCGCCGCCGGGCAAGCGCATGGGACACGCCGGCGCCATCATCTCGGGCGGCAAGGGCACGGCGCAGGAAAAGCTCGCGGTGATGGAAGCCTGCGGCATCAAGGTCACGCGCAACCCGGCGGAAATGGGCCGCCTGCTGAAATCGGTTCTCAGGTAGGCGAGCGCGCGCGGCGCGCGCCGTCCGCCCGTGCGTACCTGGGCCAGTGATCGCCACCCGTGGCGGGGTGGGCCGCGCAGCCGATCGCGTAAAATCCGCATGAGAGACTGACACCCGAGGGTTCCATGTTCGGTCAATGGTTCGACACCAAGGAAGTCGACGAGGTCGCCGACGCGATCGTCGCCGACCTCGTGAAGCGGCTTCCCCCGGCTCCCGGCCCGCACACGCGCAAGACCGCGGACCGGCTGCGCAAGACGCACGACGTGGTGTTTGCGCGCATCGAGCAGTTCGTGCGCACGCGCAAGCTGAATATCTACAAGAAGGCGCGCCTGGGCAACCGCGTGCGCTGGGCTCTGCGTGAAGCCGGCTACGCGCCGGAGTTCACCGATGCGCTGAGCTATGAATTGGTGACCGTGGCCACGCTCGCGTCGCGCGCAGCCGCGCAAGCCGCCAAGCCTCGCCGCTGACGAGCGTAAGATTGCGCCTACCGTCCTTCCCGCCACGGCCAAGCCCTTGAATCCGCAACGGGTCGCGATTCTCGCTGCCCTTTTCGCCACATCCCTCCCGGCACGCGCGTCTTTCCTTTCGGGCGAGGCGGTGGACACCGCGGCCAACGTCCTCGCGTGGGTGATCCTGATCCTCGTGCCCATCGTCGGGATCGTCCTGTTCTGGCTGGTGCATATTCTTCCGGAGCAGATCGCGGAAAAGCGCCATCACCCGCAGCAGGAGGCGATCAAGACGCTGTGCCTGATGTCGCTGGTGTTCGGCGGCTTGCTGTGGCCGATCGCCTGGCTGTGGGCCTACACGCGGCCGGTGATGTATCGGATGGCCTACGGCACGGAGAAGCACGAGACCTACTTCGAGGAAATGGCGGAGAAAGCGCGCACCGGCACTTCGACCGCGGAAGAAATGCGGCGCCTGCGCGAAGAGCTGGAGGTGATGCAGTCGCGCGGCGCGCTGCCCGCGGCGCTGCAGGGACTGCTGGCGGAGCTCGAATCCCTGCACGCGCGGGCACAAGAAAGCAGCGCGCCGGCGGCGACCCCTGCGCGCGTGGCGCCCCCGGCGGAGGGACGCTAGGTGGAAGCGCTCCTCCTTGGCGTCTACGGGTTCTTCGTCTGGCTGATCTTCATCAAGTTCAAGTGGCTGCCGTGGAACACCAAGACGCAGGTCACCGTCGCCGTCATTCCGATCGTCGGGCTTACTGCGCTGATCCTGACCCTCAATGTCGTGGCGCCCTCCTCGGCCGACGTCCGGGTGTTCCGCTTCACGATCCCCATCGTGTCGCAGGTGCGCGGCCGCGTGATCGAGGTGCCGATCGAGGAAGGCAACGTCCCGGTGAAGAAGGGCGACGTGCTGTTCCGCCTCGACCCGACGCCCTACCAGCTGGAAGTCAACGCGCTGCAGGCGCAGCTCGCCAGTACGGCGGGGCAGGAGCGCGAGCTGCAAGAGCAGCTCAAGGCCGCGGAGGCGAAGATCGCAGAGGCGAAGAGCGCGATCGTTCAGGCCCAGGCGAGGATCGCCGAGGTCAGCGCCCGGCTGAAGCTCGCGCGCACGCGCGTCGAGCAATACCGCGAGCTGGCGGGCACCGGCGCCGGCACGAAATTCGAGCTGGAGCAGGCCGAAGCCTCGGTGCTCGAGCTCTCCGGGCAACTCGCCGCGGCGCGTAGCGCCGAGGCGCAGGCGCGCGCGGCGGAGCACCAGGCGATCGCCGGCCGCGAGCAGGTGCGGCAGAAGCTCGGCGCCAAGGCGAACGGCGAGTACGCGCAGGTCGCGCAGATCCGCGCGCAGCTCGAGCGCGCACAGTGGGACCTCGACCAGACGACCACGCGCTCGCCGTGCGACTGCTACGTCGTCAACCTGCAGCTGCGGCCGGGCGGTTTCCTTTCGGCGCTGGCGATCCAGCCGGTGATGACGCTCGTGGAGACTACCGGCTCGGTGGTGGCGCTCTTCAACCAGAACGAGCTGCACCAGGTCAAGCCGGGCAACGAGGCCGAGTTCACGCTCAACACCATTCCAGGCCACGTCATCAAGGGCAAGGTCAACTCGATCGTCTGGGCATCGGGCGCCGGGCAGCTGCAGGCGACCGGCACGCTGCCGATGACCGGCGTGCTCGCGGCGCCGCCGCAGCGCTTTGCCGTCAAGTTCGATATCGCGGAGAAGGACCAGACGCTGTTCATGGCGCCGGGCGCTGCCGGGCACGCGGCGATCTACACGGAGAGCGCGGAAGCGATCCACATCCTGCGCAAGGTGATCCTGCGGGTGGGCGCGCTGCTCAACTACCTCGTGCTCAAGCTGCACTGACATGCGCGCCCGGGGGTTGCTCGTCGCGATGCTGCTGGGCGGTTGCGCGCTGCAGGCGCCGCCCGAGCACGAGGAATTGCGCACGCAGGCGCTGCCCGATTACCCGGTCCCCGAGGCCTATGCGGCCGGGGCGGGAGCCCCGGGCGATATCAGCGGCATGTGGGTCGCAAGCTTCGGCGACCCGGCCCTCGTACAGATGGTGAACGAGGCCCTGATCGCAAACCTCGACCTGCGCGTCGCCGCGGCGCGCGTGGAGCAGTCGTCGGCGGCGGCCCGGCTCGCGGGCGCGACGCTCTGGCCGCAAGTAAACGCGATGGCGCGCGGCGGCGGCGCGCTTTCGGGTGACTCCTCCGGGCTCGAGGGCGGCGGCATCTTCGCCAACTGGGAGCTCGATCTCTGGGGCCGCGTGCGCTACGGCCGGGAGGCGGCGACCAAGCAGTTCGAGTCCACGCAGCTCGACACCGAGTACGCGCGCCAGTCGGTGGCGGCGCTGGTGGCCAAGGGCTGGTTCCTCGCGCTGGAGGCGCGCGCGCAGAGGTCCATCGCGCTGGAGATGGCGCAGGCATCTGAGCGGCTGGCGGCTCTGGCGCGCCACCGGCTGCGCGTAGGCCGCGGCGATGAGATCGAAGTGCGCCAGGCCGACGCGCAGTCCGCCACGTTCCGGGACGTCGTGCTGCAGCTGGAGCTTGCCGAGAAGCACGCGCTGCGCTCGCTCGAGGCGCTGCTCGGCCGCTACCCGGCCGCCACGGTCGCGCTCGCTCCCGACCTGCCCGCGATGCCGGGGCCGGTGCCCGTGGGGTTGCCTTCGCAATTGCTCGAGCGGCGCCCCGACGTGGTTGCCGCAGAGCGCCGCGTGGCGACGGCCTTCAACCGCGTAGGCGAGGCGCGCACGGCGAAGCTGCCGCGCATCTCGCTCACCGCCGCCGTCACCAGCATCTCGAGCGAGCTGTTCGTGCTGCAGGATCGCGACAATCCCGTGGCGAGCGTCGGCGCCGCCATCACGCAGCCACTGTTTCTCGGCGGCGCGCTGCAATCGCAGCAGGAAATCCGCGATGCCGAGCTGAAGGCGGCGATCGCCGATTACGGCCGTGTGGGCGCGAAGGCCTTCGGCGAAGTCGAGAGCGCGCTGTCGGCGGGATTCAATCTCGAGGAACGCTGGGCTACGCTCAGCCGCGCCGTCGCGGACAATACGCGGGCGCTGGAGCTCGCAGAGATCCGCTACCGCGTGGGCTCGGGCGACCTGCGCGCGGTGCAGCAGCAGCAGCTCGCGCTGTTCGCGGCGCGCTCGGCGCAGCTGCGCGCGCGCACCGAGCGGCTGGTGCAGCGCGTGAACCTGCACCTCGCGCTGGGCGGGGGCTTCGAGTAGGTCGATGCTGAGCTGGTTGTTCGGCAGAAAGCCGCGGCCGCCGGCCGGTCCCGATGCGCAGGCCGCCAGCCGCGCGGCGCTGGAGCAGGCCTACGCGCACCACGCGGCCGGGCGCCTCGAGGAGGCGGACGAGGGCTATCGCCAGATCCTTGCCGCCGATCCGCGGCACTTCGACGCCTTGCACCTGCGCGGAGTGCTTGCGTTGCAGGCAGGCCGGCCTGCCGACGCGGTCGCGTCGATCGAGAGCGCGCTGCGTGTCGATCCCGCGAGCTCGCAGGCGCACAACAACCTGGGCGAGGCTTACCGGCGCCTGGGCAGGCTCGCCGAGGCGGCCGCGCAGTTTCGCGAGGCGGCCGCGCTCGCCCCCGCGAGCGGCGACGCGCTGTTCAACCTCGGGACCGTGCTGCGGCGGCTGGGCAAGCGCGACGAAGCGGTCCAGACCTTCCGGCGGGCGCTGGCGGCCAATCCTGCGATGGTCGAGGCGCATGTGCGGCTCGGCGAGACCTTGAACGCGCTCGGCCGCCCGGCAGAGGCGATTGCGGCGCACGAGGCGGCGCTCGCCATCAGGCCCGACTACGCCGAAGCGCACAACTCTCTCGGCCTTGCGCTGCGCGACGCCGGGCGGCTGGACGACGCGCTCGCCGCGTGCCAGCGCGCCGTGGCGCTCGCCCCGGGCATGATGCTGGCGCGCTTCAATGTCGGCAACCTGCTGCGCGAGAAGGGGTTCCTGGAGGAAGCCGTTGCCGCCTACCGCGCCGCGATCGCCATCGACCCCGCGGGCCTGGCGGAAGTGCACAACAACCTCGGCAACGTGCTGAAGGAGCTGGGCCGCACCGAGGAGGCACTCGCCAGCTACCAGCAGGCGCTCGCGCTCAAGCCCGATTTCGCCGAAACAGTGTTCAATGCCGCGCAGCTGCTGCGCGAACGGGGCCGTCTGAAGGAAGCGGCTGGCGCGTACCGGAGCCTGCTGGAGGTGCGCCCGGACATGGCGGAGGCGCACTACGACCTGGGCAATGCGCTCAAGGGAATGGGCGATGCGGCGGGGGCGCTTCTCAGCTATCGCCGCGCGCTCGAGGTCAATCCGGACTACGCGGAAGCGCGCTGGGCGGCCGCGATGTCGCAGGTGCCGATGCTCGCCGGGGACGACACCGAAGCCGCGCGCAGCCGGGACGCATTCGACGAGGATCTCGGCGCGCTCGAGCACTGGAGCGAGGCGCATGGCGCGCAAGCGATGGCGCGCGCGGTGGGCGTACAGCAACCGTTCTATCTCGCGTACCAGGAAGAGAACCACCGCGAGCGGCTCGCGCGCTACGGGCGGCTGTGCGCGCGGCTGATGGGAACGTGGCAGGAAGCGACGGGGTTCGCCAAGGCCGCGCGCGTGACCCGTGCGCAAACCCGCATCGGCATCGTCTCCAACCACATCCACGATCACTCGGTGTGGAACGCCATCGTCAAGGGCTGGCTGCAGGGCCTGGACCGCAACCGCTACGACCTGCGGCTGTTCCACCTCGGCAGGACCAACGACGTGGAAACCGCGCTCGCCAAGACGCTCGCCTCGCACTATGCCTACGGCAAGAGCGACATCCTGGAGTGGGTGCCGCTCCTCCTCAGCCACCAGCTCGATTTGCTGATCTACCCCGAGGTCGGCATGGATCCGCTCACCGCGAAGCTGGCGAGCCTGCGGCTCGCGCCGGTGCAGGCGGCGACCTGGGGCCACCCGATCACCACCGGCCTGCCGACCATCGACTACTTCCTCTCCGCGGACGCGCTGGAGCCGGCAGGCGCCGAGGCGCACTACACGGAGCGGCTGGTGCGCCTGCCCGGGCTCGGCTGCAGCTACTCGCCCCTGACGGCCGCGCCGGCGCAAGTGGATCTGGGAGCACTCGGCGTCCGCGAGGGCGTGCCCGTCCTGCTCTGCCCCGGCACGCCGTTCAAGTACACGCCGCGGCACGACGCCGTGCTGATCGAGATCGCCCGCCGCCTCGGCGAGTGCCAGTTCGTGTTCTTCACCCCGGGCCACGCGCAGGATCTGGTGCAGCGGCTGCGCGCGCGCCTGCAGCGCAGCTTCGCCACGGCAGGTCTCGACTTCAGTGCGTTCGCTGCGTTCATTCCGTGGCAGAGCCGCGCCGCCTTTTACGGGCTCATGTCCCAGGCCGACGTGTACCTGGACACGATGGGCTTCTCCGGCTTCAACACCGCAATGCAGGCGATCGAGTGCGGCCTGCCGATCGCGGCCTACGAAGGCCGTTTCCTGCGCGGCCGCCTGGCGAGCGGTGTAATGCGCCGTATGGGCCTGCCGGAGCTGGTTGCGTCAGACGACTCGTCGTTCGTGGAGATTGCGGTGCGGCTCGCAACCGACGCGGCGTGGTGGGGCGAGATGCGCAGGCGCATGGAGGCCGGGCGCGCTGCGCTCTACGGCGACGCTGCGCCGGTGCGCGCGCTGGAGAAGTTCTTCGAGAGCGCGCTCAAGGGCTAGGCTCCTCGGCGCCCGCCGCGGGCGCGAGATCGGGCTCGCCGCAGTATTGCAGGATTTCCGCGCGCACGCGATCGCGCAAGCGGACGGCGGCCGCCCAGTCAGTGCCCTCGGGCGCGATCGGCGCGCACACGGTCACCGCCACCGGCGCGCGGCGCGCGTACCAGGTGCCGTCGCGCAGCACCGAGCGCACGCCGCGCAGCGCCACCGGGACCACCGGCAGGCCCGCCTGTGCCGCGACCTGGAAGGCACCCGCGCGAAAGGCCATCAACCCCGTGTTGCGCGTCAGAGTGCCCTCCGGAAACACTGCGAGCGAAGCGCCGCCGCGCGCCGCCTCGACCAGCACGTCGGCATGCTCGGCACTCTTGAGCACGTCGAAGCGCTCGACGAAGATCGTGGCGAATCCCTTGAGCAGCACTCGCATCAGCGGGTTGTCCTCGAACTCGCGCTTGGCGACGAACGAGTACACGCGCGGCCCGAGCAGCGCGACCAGCACCACCGCGTCGAGATAGCTGGTGTGGTTGACGGCGAGCACCACCGGGCCGGCCGGGATCCGATCCGCGCCGCGCAGCACCACGGGGAGTCCCGCCGCTCGCAGGAACAGGCGGCACACGGCGCCGCCGACGCGCCAGCCGATCGCCGGCCTGCCGGTGGCCGCGGCAAGCAACGCGAACGGAAAGAGCAGGCCGAAGGTCAGGTAGACGCGCAGCGCGTAGAGGGCGCCACGCGCCGTGCGCCAGCCGCGCCGCAACTGCGGCGCCGCGCCGGCGAGCACCAGGCGCAGGAACTGCAGCCAAACCGCCTGCGGTCTCACCGACGTCGGACCGCGCTCGTAGAACTCGCGCGCCGCCGTGCGGCGGATCTTGCCGCTCGAGGTCTTCGGCACGGTCGCCGGGGGCGCGAGCACGATGTCGTCAGCCGGCGCCCCGGTCAGGCCGACTGCCAGCTCATTGATCATGCGCTTGAGGTCGGGGTGGCGCGAGGCATCGCCATCGCGCATTTCGGCGAGCACTACCATGCGCTCGGTGCCCGTGGAGGCGTCGCGGCTGCCGAATACCGCGACGCAGCCGCGGCGCACGCCGGCGAGGTCGCCGACCGCCTGCTCCAGCTCGTAGGGGCTGATGTTGCGGCCGCCGCGGATGATGATGTCCTTCTCGCGGCCGGTGATGTAGACCATCCCTTCCTTGAGATAGGCGCGGTCGCCGGTATGCAGCCAATCGCCGTCGAAGAGCTTCTTGGTCGCCTCGGGACTGCGGTAGTAACCCGAGGTGGCCGAGGGGCCGCGGAACTGCAGAAGGCCTTCCTGGCCATCGGGAAGCTCGAGGCCCGCCGCGTCCACCACGCGCAGATCGTGGCCCTCGATCACGTGGCCGCAGCCGACCACCCTCAGCGGCGCCGGATCGTCGGGCCGCGCCAGCAACGCTTCGCCGGTCTGCGAGAACTTGTCGCGGTCCAGGGCGTCCATGCGCCACGGTTCGCCGGGCGTGGTGAAGGCCACGCCCACCGTGCACTCGGCGAGGCCGTAGACCGGCGCGAGCACGTTCTTGCGCAGCCCCCATCGCGAAAAGCGCTGCTCGAAGGTGGTGATGGTATCGGGGCTCACAGGCTCGGCGCCGTTGAACGCAAAGCGCCAAGAGGAGAGATCGATACCCTCCATCTCCTCGTCCGGGATGCGGCGCAGGCACAACTCGTAGGAAAAATTCGGGCCGCCCGAGATGGTGCCGCGGTGGCGATGGATGACGCGCATCCAACTCCCGGGACGCGAGAGGAATGCCAGCGGCGACATCAGCACCACCGGGAACCCGAGGAACATGGTGGCAAAGCAACCGCCGATGAGACCCATGTCGTGGTACAGGGGCAGCCAGCTCACGAACACGTCGCTCGGGCCCGCGCTCACCGCCTTGCCCATTGCCTGCACGTTGACCAGCAGGTTCGCGTGCGACAGGACCACGCCCTTGGGATTGCCGGTGCTGCCTGAGGTGTACTGCAGGAAGCCGATGTCGCCGGACTTGCTCCGCACCGGCGCGAAGCCGGCGCCGCTGCCCTCGAGATCGGAAGGCATGAGTACTGCACGCAGGCTCTCCACCTGCGCGCGCAGGAGGTAGGCGAGCGCCTTTGCCTCCGGGATGGTGATCATGATCGTCGCGCCGGCGCTCTTCAGGATGCCGACATGGCGCGTCATGTGGTCTTCGATGGTGGTCAGGCGCGCCGGCGGATACAGCGGCACCGGCACGCCGCCTGCGAGCAGCACGCCGTAGAAGGAGAACAGGTACTCCTTGCAGGTGGGCAGCATGATCGCCACCATCTGCCCGGGCTGCAGGCCCGCCTGCGAGAGGCGCGCCGCGTAGCCGAGCGCGCCGTCGTAGAGCTGGCGGTAGGTGATCGGGGTTTCCTGGCCTTCCTCGTACAGGTGCACCGTCAGCCGGTCGGGCTGGCGCTCGACGTGGTACTGGAGCGCTTCGGTGAGCGTCTGCGCCTTCAGCGGCGGGCGCACGTCGGTGGAGTGCGAGAGGCTGGCGACACTGGTGTCGGCGGCGCGCGGCGCGTGTCCGGCGCTGGAGAGCAGGAACCGCAGCAGGTCGCGCGGGGTCTCGCTGGTGGCGAGCGCCTGCTCGGGGAGGCTGGTGCCGAACTCGCGCTCCAGGCGCAGCACCAGCTCCACACGCGCGAGGCTGTCCAGGCCAAGCTCTTTTTCGAGCGAGCTGTCGAGCGCGACGTCGGGTTCGATGCTGGGTCGCGCTTCGCGCGCGACGGCCTGCACTACGCTGAGCACCTTGTTCGCGTCGATCGCGCCGGCGGCCTGAGTCATGGCGAGGCGAGTGTACACTCGCGCGCCGCTGGCACTGCGCGCGCCCCAGCAAACGGCGCGCGAAACGCGCGCGGCAGAGCCTGCGCCAGCACGCGGGAGTTGACCGCAGTCAAGAATGCTGGCCGCTCCCTGCCGGATAATGACCCGCATCGTGACGAAGGCACGCGGAACTCCCAAAGGGCGCAGCGTCGATCCCCGGGCGCTGGAGGAGGTACGCAAGCTGCTCGGCGGCGAGCCCCGCAGGCGCGACCTGCTGATCGAGCACCTGCACAGGATCCAGGATCGCCACGGCCACCTCTCCGCCGCCTACCTCGCCGCGCTAGCGCAGGAGATGCGCCTCTCGATGACGGAGGTGTTCGAAGTCGCGACCTTCTACCACCACTTCGACGTGGTGAAGGAAGGAGACGGTGCGCCGCCCGCGCTCACCGTGCGCGTATGCGACTCGATCGCCTGCGAGCTGGCGGGCGCGCAGCTGCTGCTGCAGAAGCTTCCCGGCGTTCTCGGCAAGGATGTGCGCGTGATCCCCGCACCCTGCGTGGGCCGCTGCGAGGCGGCGCCCTGCGCTGTGGTGCACCAGAACCCGGTGGGCAACGCTACCGTGGAGAAGGTGAAAGCCGCCGTGCAGTCGAGGAAGCTCCAGTGCACCGAGCCTGCCTACGTCGACTACGCGGCGTACCGCAAGGCCGACGGCTACAAGCTCCTCGCCGATTGCCTCGCCGGCAAGCGCACGCGCGACGAGATCACCAAGATCATGGAGGACTCGGGGCTGCGCGGCCTGGGCGGCGCCGGATTTCCCGCGGGGCGCAAGTGGCGCATCGTCGCCGCTGAGCCCGCGCCGCGCCTGATGGCGGTGAACATCGACGAGGGCGAGCCCGGCACCTTCAAGGACCGCTGGTACCTCGAGCGCGACCCGCACCGGTTCCTGGAGGGAATGCTGCTCGCCGCGTGGTGCGCGGGCGTGGGCGAGATCTACATCTACCTGCGCGACGAGTACGCGGGGTGCCGGGCCGTGCTCGAGCGGGAGCTCGCGAGCCTGACGAAGCGCCCGCCCTGCTCGCTGCCGCCGATCCATCTGCGCCGCGGCGCGGGCGCGTACATCTGCGGCGAGGAGTCGGCGATGATCGAATCGATCGAGGGCAAGCGCGGCATGCCGCGCCTGCGCCCGCCGTACGTCGCGCAGGTGGGCCTGTTCGGCTACCCGACGCTCGAGCACAACATGGAGACGGTCTACTGGGTGCGCGAGATCGTGGAGAAGGGCGCCGCATGGTTTGCTGCCCACGGCCGGCACGGCCGAAAGGGATTGCGCTCCTTCTCGGTGTCGGGCCGCGTGAACAAGCCCGGCGTGCACCTCGCGCCGGCGGGCATCACCGTGAGGGAGCTGATCGACGAGTACTGCGGCGGCATGCAGGAGGGCCACGAGTTCTACGCCTACCTGCCCGGCGGTGCTTCGGGCGGGATCCTGCCCGCCTCCAAAGGCGACATTCCACTTGATTTCGACACGCTGCAGCCGCACGGCTGCTTCATTGGCTCGGCGGCGGTGGTGATCCTGTCGCAACGCGACAAGGCGGCCGCGGCCGCGAAGAACCTGATGAAATTCTTCAAGGAAGAGTCCTGCGGCCAGTGCACCCCCTGCCGCGTAGGGACCGCGAAGGCGCTTGCGCTCATGGACGAAAAGCGCTGGAACCAACCGTTGCTCACGGAACTCTCGCAGGCCATGATGGACGCTTCCATCTGCGGCCTGGGTCAGGCGGCGCCGAACCCGGTACAGTCTGTGATGAAGTATTTCCCTCACGAGGTGGCCTGAATGGAGCGCGTGAGCACCCAGCAGCTGGCGACGCTGCCGATCGAGTTCAAGCTGAACGGGCAGACGGTGGTCGGCCGGCCCGACGAGACCATCATCGAGACGGCGAAGCGCCACGGCGTCGAGATTCCCCACCTGTGCTACGCGCCGGGCCTGCGCCCCGACGGCAACTGCCGCGCCTGCGTGGTGGAGATCAAGGGCGAGCGCGCGCTTGCGCCTTCCTGCTGCCGCTATCCGAAGGAGGGCATGGAAGTCACCAGCGATTCCGCGCGGGCCCTGCTTTCGCAGAGGATGGTGCTGGAGCTCCTGCTCTCGGACATGCCGGAGAAACGGCCCGGCGCAGGAGCCCCGGGCTCCCCCCACCGTGTGGATTCCGAGCTCGATCAGTGGGCGCAGAAGCTCGGCGTCGGCCTGCCGCGGTTCGAGGCCCGCCGCCAGCCGAAGGCCGATGTGTCGCACCCCGCGATCGCGGTGAACCTGGATGCCTGCATCCAGTGCACGCGCTGCCTGCGCGCCTGCCGCGAAGAGCAGGTGAACGATGTGATCGGCTACGCCTGGCGGGGAGAACACGCCAAGATTGTGTTCGACTTCGACGACCCGATGGGCGAGTCCACCTGCGTCGCCTGCGGCGAATGCGTGCAGGCCTGTCCCACCGGCGCGCTGATGCCCGCGCGCAAAGCGGGGTTGCAGACGATCGACAAGACGGTGGACTCGGTGTGCCCGTTCTGCGGTGTGGGCTGCCTGCTCACCTACCACGTGAAACAGAACGTAATCCAGTTCGTCACCGGCAAGGATGGCCCCTCGAACCACGGACGCCTTTGCGTGAAGGGACGCTACGGCTTCGACTACGCGCACCATCCGCACCGCCTGACCAAGCCGTTGATCCGCAGGCCGGGCATGACGAAGTCAGCCGACTTCAAGGTGGACCCGGGTAACTGGGGCGAAGTGTTCCGTGAGGCGACTTGGGACGAGGCGCTCGACCTCGCCGCCAAGGGCCTCGCGCGCATCCGCGGCGAGGACAAGGCCGCGCTCGCCGGTTTCGGTTCGGCGAAGGGATCAAACGAGGAGGCCTATCTCTTCCAGAAGCTGGTGCGCACCGCCTTCGGCACCAACAACGTGGACCATTGCACGCGCCTTTGCCACGCCTCTTCGGTGGCGGCGCTGCTGGAGGGCATCGGCTCGGGCGCAGTCTCGAACCAGGTGAACGACGTCGCCAATTCGGATGTCATCTTCCTCATCGGCGCGAACCCGACCTCCAACCACCCGGTGGCGGCCACGTGGCTCAAGAACGCGGCTAGGCGCGGCGCGAAGCTCATCGTCGCCGATCCGCGCCGCACCGACCTAGCGCGCCACGCCTCGCATTTCCTGCAATTCAACCCGGACACCGACGTGGCGCTGCTCAACGCGATGATCCACACGATCATCGACGAGGGCCTGGCCAACGCGGCGTTCATCAAGGACCGCACCAGCGGCTACGCGGAGCTCCAGGAGAACGCGAAGGACTTCTCGCCCGAGAAGATGGCGCCGATCTGCGGCATTCCGGCCGAGACGATCCGCGAGGTCGCGCGCCTCTACGCCACCGCGAAGGCCTCGATCATTCTCTGGGGCATGGGCATCAGCCAGCACGTGCACGGGACGGACAACGCGCGTTGCCTCATCGCGCTCACGCTGATGACCGGCCAGGTGGGACGCCCCGGCACGGGGCTGCATCCCCTGCGCGGCCAGAACAACGTGCAGGGCGCTTCCGACTCCGGCTTGATCCCCATGATGTACCCGGATTACCAGCGCGTGGCGACGCCGGAGGCAAGATCCCGCTTCGAGAAATTCTGGGGCGCGGCGCTCGATCCGCAGCCCGGCCTCACGGTGGTGGAGATCATGAACGCCGCCTACGACGGCAAGATCCGCGGCATGTACGTGATGGGAGAGAACCCGGCGATGTCCGACCCGGATCTCGAGCATGCGCGCGCCGCGATGGCGAAGCTCGAGCACCTCGTGGTGCAGGACATCTTCCTCACCGAGACCGCGTATCTCGCCGATGTCGTGCTGCCCGCCACGGCGTGGCCCGAGAAGGACGGCACCGTCACCAACACCGACCGCATGGTGCAGCTCGGCCGCAAGGCGCTGGATGCGCCCGGCGAGGCGATGCCCGACCTCTGGATCATCCAGCAGATCGCGCAGCGGCTGGGCCTGGCGTGGAACTACGCGGGGCCGATGGACGTCTGGAACGAGATGCGCGGCTGCATGGACTCGATCCGCGGTATCACCTACGAGCGCCTGGAGCGCGATTCTTCCGTGACCTACCCCTGCGAGAACGAAGGCGATCCGGGGCAGCCGGTGGTGTTCCAGACGCATTTCCCGACCGCCACGGGCCGCGCCAAGTTCGTGCCGGCGGACCTGATCCGCGCTGCCGAGCGCCCGGACCGCGAGTACCCGATGGTGCTGATCACCGGGCGGCAGCTCGAGCATTGGCACACGGGCGCGATGACGCGGCGCTCGGGCGTGCTCGATGCGATCGAGCCCGAGCCGGTGGTGTCGCTGCATCCGCTCGACCTCGAGGCGCTCAAGGCGAAGCCCGGGGACCTGATGACGGTCGAGTCGCGCCGCGGCCGGATCGCGCTCTACGCGCGCGCCGACGCGGGCACGCCGCGGGGCGCGGTGTTCATCCCCTTCGCGTTCCAGGAAGCCGCGGCGAACCTGCTGACCAACCCGGCGCTCGATCCCTTCGGCAAGATCCCCGAGTTCAAGTATTGCGCCGTGCGTTTGACCAAGGGCGGCGCGCGCCCCGCCGATCCGGGCTACGGCAAGGGCAGGGCGCTCGCGCTGCTCAGTAGTTGAACTTGAGGCCCGCGCCGATCACGGTCAGCTCGACGAAGGAGCTGCCGTTATGGTTGGCGGGCGAGAAGCCCACGACGTAGCCGCCGGCATCGAAGCTCGACATGGAGTCGAGCGCGCGCATGAACGACTCGCGCGTGAGCTTCGGCCCGGCGCGGCGCAGCGCTTCCGCCGTCACCTTGGCGCCGATGTAGGACTCCAGCGAGGTAAATGAGAATTCCTTCTTGCCAAGCTGCTTCTCGATCGCCGCCTGGTATTCCTGCACGATCGGCAGCGAGCGCTTGGTCGGCGGCGGCACCACGGTGGCCACGATCACGCCGGCGCCGTCCTTGCCGAGCTCCTTGGCGAGCGGGCTCGCGCCAGGAAACGAGTTGCTTGCCATCTGCGCAGAGAGGCCGGATTTGCGCGCCGCCTTGATGAAATCCGAGCTCGCCTTGTACAGCGTGGTGAGGATCACTACATCGGGGGTACCCGCGGCCACGGACTTCACGCCGGCTTCAATGTCCGGCTTGGCGCGGTCCTTGAACGAGGCCACCGACACCGCCTCGAGGTTGCGCTGCTTAAGCGCGCGCGCGACCGCGGTATGGTTCTCGCGCCCGATCACGTCGTCGTAGTAGACGATGGAGAAGCGCTTGACGCCGAGCGGCACGAAGTGCTGGACTACTTTTTCCAGCTCGTCGGCGTAGCTGCCGCGCATGTTGTAGACGTGCTTGTTGAACACGCGCATCGGGTCCGCGCCGGTGAAGGGCGCCAGGAACGGCACGCCGTGCTTGTCGACGAATGGCAGCGCCGGGCGCGACAGGGTCGCGCTCGCGTAGCCAAACAGCGCGAACACGCCGTCTTCCTCGACCAGCTTCTTGGTGTTCGCCTCCGCGCGCGGCACCTGGTTGGCGTCGTCAACCGTCAGCAGCTCGATCTTGCGGCCATGCACGCCGCCGGCCGCATTCACGCGCGCGAAATAGGCGAGCGCGCCGTTGCGGATATCGTTGCCGAGCTCGGCGTTCGCGCCGGTGAGCGGCGCCGACTGTCCGAATACCACCCTGGTGGCGCTCACGCCCGGCACCTGCTGCGCGAGCGCGCACGCGGCTGCCGCCACGCCGGCGACGAGCGAGGCGACGTTGAACAGTCTCATGTGCATCGTGGAATCCCCCGGCGGAGGATTCTGTTTGGGCGCTTGACTTCAGTCAAGGCCGTTCCGCTCCGCGTGCTGTGAGAATTTGCGCAAATCCAGGGAGAAGCGCACATGCCGTCGGACATCGAGATAGCCCAGGCTGCGAGGCTGCAGCGCATCAGCAAGGTCGCGGCCGAGCGGCTTGGCATCGCCGAGGAGCATTTGGAGCCCTACGGCCACTACAAGGCCAAGATCTCGCTCAAGTACCTCGATACCCTGAAGGGAAAGAAGAACGGCAAGCTGATCCTGGTCACCGCCATCAGCCCGACGCCGGCAGGCGAAGGCAAGACCACCACCACCGTGGGCCTGGGCGACGCGCTCAACCACATCGGCAAGAAGGCTGCCATCTGCCTGCGCGAGCCCTCGCTGGGTCCGGTGTTCGGCGTGAAAGGCGGCGCGGCGGGAGGCGGCTACGCGCAGGTGGTGCCGATGGAGGACATCAACCTGCACTTCACCGGCGATTTCTCGGCGATCGCGCTCGCCAACAACCTCCTCGCGGCACTGCTCGACAACCACATCACGCAGGGCAACGAGCTCGGCATCGACATCCGGCGCATCCAGTGGCGGCGCGTGGTGGACATGAACGACCGCGCCCTGCGCGACATCGTCATCGCCCTGGGCGGCACCGCCAACGGCTACCCGCGCCAGGATGGCTTCGACATCGTGGTGGCCTCCGAGGTGATGGCGATCTTCTGCCTCGCCACTTCGCTCGAGGACCTGAAGAAGCGACTGGGCAACATCGTCGTCGGCTACACGCGCGAGGGCAAGCCGGTGCATGCGCGCGATCTGAAGGCGCACGGCGCCATGACCGTGCTGCTGAAGGACGCACTGGCGCCGAACCTGGTGCAGACGCTGGAGAACAACCCGGCCTTCATCCACGGCGGGCCGTTCGCCAACATCGCGCACGGCTGCAATTCGGTGATCGCGACGCAGTCCGCGCTCAAGCTCGTCGACTACGTTGTGACGGAAGCGGGATTCGGCGCGGACCTCGGCGCCGAGAAGTTCCTCGACATCAAGTGCCGCAAAACGGGCCTCAGGCCAAGCGCCGCGGTGATCGTCGCCACGGTGCGCGCCATGAAGTACCACGGCGGCGTCGACGTGAAGGAAGTGAACAAGGAGAACCTCGCGGCGCTGGACAAGGGCCTGGTGAACCTCGAGCGCCACGTCGAGAACGTGCAGAAGGTCTATGGCATTCCCTGCGTGGTATCGATCAACCGCTTCAATTTCGACACGCCAGCCGAGATCGAGATGCTGCAGGCGCGCATGAAGAAGCTGGGCGTGCCCGTGGTGCTCGCGACGCACTGGGGCGAGGGCGGCAAGGGCGCCGCGGAGCTGGCGCGCCTGGTGGTCGGCCTGTGCGAGCAACCTTCCAAGCCGAGCTTCGTCTACGAGGACGCCGACACGCTCTGGGACAAGATCAACAAGATCGCGAAGAAGGTGTATCGCGCCTCGGAGGTCACGGCGGACGCCAAGGTAAGGGGGCAGATCAAGCAGCTGCAGGAATCCGGCTACGGCCACTACCCGGTATGCGTGGCGAAGACGCAGTCCTCCTTCACCACCGACGCCAAGGTGCGCGGTGCGCCCGACGGGCATGTGGTCAACGTGCGCGAGGTGCGCCTCGCTGCGGGCGCCGAGTTCGTGGTGATGATCTGCGGCGACATCATGACCATGCCGGGCCTGCCGAAGGTGCCGTCGGCGGAGAAGATCGACCTGGTGGACGGCAAAGTCGTGGGGCTGTTCTAGCGGGTTAGAATCCGGCCATGAAGATCCTGATCGCGGTGGACGGCTCCAAGGCCTCGCTCGACGCCGTGCGGAACCTGGTCGAACATATCGGCTGGTACCGGGGCAAGCCCGAGGTGCTGATGGTGACCGTGCACCTGCCGGTGCCAAAGCTGCCGCGCATGGGCATGGCGGTCGGCAAGGGGCAAATCCAGAAGTACTACGAGCAGGAGGGCGAGGCCCGCCTCGCCCCGGCCAGGCGCAAGCTGGAGGCTGCCGGCATCGCCTGCGGAACGAGCGTCCTCGTCGGCCCGATCGCCGAGAGCATCGTCAAGCACGCCAGGGACAAGCGCTGCGACCTCATCTACATCGGCACGCGCGGCATGAGCGAGATCGGCAAGGCGATGATCGGCTCCACCGCGACCAAGGTGCTGCACATCTCCGACATACCGGTGCTGCTGGTCAAGTAGGCACAGGAATCGCCGCCCGATGCTCGAACAATTCATCACGCAGGCATTCTGGATCGGGCTGCTGAAGATCATCGTCGTCAACGTCATCCTCTCGGGCGACAACGCGGTCGTGATCGCGCTGGCGTCGCGTTCGCTGCCGCCCAAGCAGCAGAAGGCGGCCATCTTCTGGGGCTCGGCCGCCGCGGTGGTGATGCGGATCATTCTCACCATCTTTGCCGTCGCACTGCTGACGCTGCCGTGGCTCAAGATCGTCGGCGGCCTGCTGCTGTTCTGGATCGGCATCAAGCTGCTGGTGCCGGAGGATGGCGAGGACGATATCAACGCGAGCGACAACCTGATCGCCGCCATCAAGACCATCCTCATCGCTGACCTGGTAATGAGCATGGATAACGTCATTGCCGTGGCTGCCGCGGCGCAGGGCAGCTACCTGCTGCTGATCCTCGGCCTGGCCATCTCGATCCCGCTGGTGATCTTCGGCTCGACGCTGCTCCTGCATCTGATGGAGCGCTGGCCGGTGATCATCACTATGGGCGGCGGCTTGATCGGCCTCGTCGCGGGCGAGATGCTCGCCACGGATCCCGCGATCAAGGACAGGCTCGTGGGCATGGGCGTGCAGTTCGGCAGCAACGGCAAGCCCTACGTTGCTGGGCTCAGCCTCGAGATCATCTGCGGGCTGATCGGGGCCGTGATCGTGGTCGTCGCCGGCAAGGTGCTGGCGAAGCGGCAGGAAGCAAGAGAGCAGGCGGCGGCGCCGGCCGCGCAGGCGGAACAACCGAAGACTTGATCACGGTCAAGGCCGCAACACGACAGGGGGCACGACAATTTCCCGGCAGCGCCGCGATCGAACGGCGCACCCGGAGGATGAAACACTAATAGGAGGATTCATGAATCGCTCGTTCCGCAAGTTCGCATTGGCGGCGGCGTTCGCGCTGCCGTTCTCGGCCCAGGCCTGGGAGCCGACCAAGAACGTGGAGTTCATCATTCCCGCAGGCACGGGAGGCGGCGCGGACCAGATGGCGCGCGCCATCCAGGGCATCGTCGCCAAGCACGGACTGATGAAGCAGTCGATCCTGCCGATTAACAAGGCGGGCGGCGCTGGGGCCGAAGGCTTCCTCGACGTGAAGAACGCCGCGGGCGACCCGCACAAGATCATCATCACGCTGTCCAATCTGTTCACCACGCCGCTCGCGACCGGCGTGCCGTTCAACTGGCGCGACCTGACCCCGGTGCAGATGCTGGCACTGGACAACTTCGTGCTCTGGGTGAACGCCAAGACGCCCTACAAGACGCCCGCCGAGTACATCGACGCGGTGAAGAAGGCCGGCCCCGGCAAGATGAAGATGGGCGGCACGGGCGCCAAGCAGGAAGACCAGATCATCACCGCCGCGATCGAACAGAAGACCGGCGCCAAGTTCACCTACATTCCGTTCAAGGGCGGCGGCGCCGTGGCCACCCAGCTGGTCGGCGGCCACGTTGATTCCAGCGTGAACAACCCGATCGAGGCCGTGGCGCAGTGGCGCGCGGGCAATCTGCGGCCGCTTTGCGTGTTCGACCTCAAGCGCCTGCCCTACAAGGAGAAGGTGACCGCCACCATGTCCTGGGGCGACATCCCGGTGTGCAAGGAATCCGGGCTCGACGTGGATTACCTGATGCTGCGCGGCATCTTCATGGCGCCCGGGGTGACGAAGGAGCAGGTGCAGTACTACCTGGACCTGTTCAAGAAGGTGATGGCGACCCCCGAGTGGAAGAAGCTCATGGAGGAAGGCGCCTTCAACACCACGGCGCTCGCGGGCAAGGAGTACGCCGACTGGGTCTCCAAGGAAGAGGCGCGCCACATCGCCCTGATGAAGGCCGCCGGCTTCATGGCGGGCCAGTAGGCAAGCGGCCCGGTTCGCGAAGCGGGAGGGGAGATGAGCGAGGGCCGCGAAGGCCGGGCCGCGTTTCGCCGCAAGAGCGCCGAGCTCGCCGTAGCGGCGCTCTTTTTTCTCGCCGGTGCCATTGTCATCTTCGACAGCGTGCGCCTTGGCGCCGGCTGGCGGGAGGTGGAAGGCCCGCGCCCCGGCTACTTTCCCTTCTACATCGGCCTCATCATGTGCGCGGCATCGCTGGTCAACTTCGCGCGCGCCCTGGCGTTGCGCTCGGCCCAGAACAAGACCTTCGTCGAGGTTGGGCAGCTGAAGATGGTGCTGGCGGTGCTGGTGCCGACCGCGGTATATGCGCTGCTCGTCACCTGGGCCGGGATCTACGCCGCCTCGGTCGTGTTCGTCGCCTTCTTCATGCGCTGGCTGGGCAAGTACGAGTGGTGGAAGGTGGCCGCCGTCAGCGCGGGCACGGCGGTGGTGCTCTATCTAGTATTCGAGATGTGGTTCAAGGTGCCGCTGCCGAAGGGCCCGCTGGAAAATCTGCTCGGGCTGGGCTGACATGCAAGAGATCCAGTCGCTGATGCACGGCTTCAGTGTGGCGCTGTCGCCGCTGAACATCGGCCTGATGTTCGTCGGCGTGATCCTGGGCGTGATCATCGGCGTGCTGCCGGGCCTAGGCGGAGCGAACGGCGTGGCGATCCTCCTGCCGCTCACCTTCGGCATGGCGCAGTCCCCGGGCGGCGCGACCTCGGCCATCATCCTGCTGTCCTGCATTTACTGGGGGGCCCTGTTCGGCGGTGCCATCACCTCGATCCTGTTCAACATTCCGGGCGAACCCTGGTCGGTGGCGACCACCTTCGACGGCTACCCGCTCGCGCAACAGGGCAAGGCGGGCACGGCGCTCACCGCGGCGTTTACCTCCTCGTTTGTCGGCGCCTTCTTCGCGGTGGTGATGATCACGTTCCTGTCACCGCTGGTCGCTGGCTTCGCGCTCGCGTTCGGGCCGCCGGAATTCTTCGCGGTGTACCTGCTCACCTTCTGCGCTTTCGTCGGCACCAGCAAGGAGCCGCCGTTCAAGACGCTCGCCTCGATGATGCTCGGCTTCGCGCTCGCGACGGTCGGCACCGACACCGTCACCGGCACGCTGCGGCTCACCTTCGGTACGGAGAGCCTGCTGACCGGTTTCGACTTCCTGGTGGCAGTCATCGGCCTGTTCGGCATCGGCGAGATCCTGCTGACGCTGGAGGAGGGCCTCGCCTTCCGCGGCGCCTCCGCGCGCATCAACATGCGCGTCGTGCTCGACACCTGGCGCGAGCTGCCGCGCTACTGGCTGACGTCGCTGCGCTCGACGCTGGTGGGTTGCTTCATGGGCATCGTGCCAGGCGGCGCAACGCCGGCTTCGTTCATGAGCTACGGCGTCGCGCGGCGCTTCTCGCGCGATGGCGACAAATTCGGCACCGGCAAGGTGGAAGGAGTGGTGGCGCCGGAGACCGCGGCGCACGCCGCCGGCACCTCCGCCCTGCTACCGATGATCACCCTCGGCGTGCCCGGATCGCCCACCGCGGCGGTGCTGCTCGGCGGCCTGATGATCTGGGGCCTGCAGCCGGGGCCGCTCCTGTTCATCGAGCAGAAGGACTTCGTCTGGGGCCTGATCGCCTCGATGTACCTGGGCAACATCGCCGGGCTGATCGTCGTGCTGACCTGCGTGCCTCTCTTCGCCGCCATCCTGCGCGTGCCGTTCTCGGTGATTGCGCCGATCATCATCGTGATCTGCGCCATCGGCTCCTTCACGGTGAAGAACGCGATCTTCGACGTGTGGATGATGGTGGTGTTCGGCATCCTGGGGTACCTGTTCAAGAAGCTGCAGTACCCGCTCGCGCCGCTGGTGCTCGCCATCGTGCTCGGCGACAACGCCGAGTCCGCGTTCCGGCAGTCGATGCTCATGTCGCAGGGCCAGGTCGGCATCTTCTGGTCCAACCTCCTGGTCGGCAGCATGACCTCGATGGCGCTGGTGCTGCTGTTCTGGCCGCTCCTGTCCTGGTTCATGGCCAGGCTGCGCGCCTCGAGCGGCTAGGGTTCGCCGAACCGGCTAGAGCTTGCCGATCTTCTGCTTGAGCCGCGAGAGCGTCTCGGGCGTCAGGTTGAGGTAGGCCGCCAGCTCCTTCTTCGGGATGCGGCCCGCGAGCTCGGGGTGCTTGCGCTGGAAGCGCAACAGGCGCCCCGGCGCATCCAGCAGGTGCAGGGTGATGGTGTGCGCCATCACCTCGCTCATCAGCTTCATCACCTCGTACTCGAAGCGCTGCTTCAGGCCAGGATGGCGCTCGAGGAAATCCACCCATTGCGGCATCGGCAGCTCGGCGGTGCGCACCTTGGTCACCGCGACGATCGAGTAGGGCACGGGCGTGCGCATGCGCCAGGCGGCATAGGAGGTGTCCATCTCGGTCTCCGCGGCGAAGCGCAGGATCATCTCGCGCCCCTCGGGGTTGGACACCACGCGCTTGAGCATGCCCTCGAGGATGAAGAACTGCTCCATCTCCTCGTCACCCTGGCGCACCAGCGGCTCGCCCTTGCGGTAGTCGGCGACCGCGAGCAGGGGCTCGAGCTCGGCCCACTGGGCGGGCGTCATCCCCCGCAGCAGCTGGTTCTGGCGCAGCTGCAGGCGGACGCTGTTGCGCTGCGGGTGATTCGGGAAAGCCGTCATCGGAGCCGGGATTTTAGACCCTTGACCTGAGTCAAGGCCCGGGAGCGAGGGCGATTCTTACCATAGCGTTCCTCTCGAGGAGGCCATCATGGGCACCGTCGAACCGCAAGTCGCCACCGATGCACAAACGCAGCTGACCGACGGCTTTCAGCTGGTCATCGATGCGTTGAAGCTGAACGGCATCGACACGATCTACGGCCTGCCGGGGATCCCGATCACCGACCTCACGCGCCGGGCGCAGGCCGACGGCCTGCGCGTGCTGTCGTTCCGCCACGAGCAGAGCGCCGGTTACGCCGCGTCGATTGCCGGGTTCCTCACACAGAAGCCGGGCATTTGCCTCACGGTCTCCGCGCCGGGCTTCCTGAACGGCCTGAATGCGCTCGCCCACGCGACCACCAACTGCTTCCCGATGATCCTCATCAGCGGCTCGAGCGAGCGCGAGATCGTGGACCTGCAGCAGGGCGACTACGAGGAGCTCGACCAGCTTGCCATCGCCAGGCCGCTCGCCAAGGCCGCCTATCGTGTGCTGCACGCCGAGGACATCGGCGTGGGCATCGCGCGCGCCATCCGTGCCGCCGTCTCCGGGCGCCCGGGCGGCGTGTACCTCGACCTGCCGGCGAAGCTGTTTGCCCAGAGCATCGACGCGGAGGCCGGCCGCAAGAGCCTGATCAAGGTGGTGGACCCCGCGCCGCGCCAGATCCCGGCGCCGGACGCCGTGAAGCGCGCGCTCGACCTGCTCAAGGGCGCGCAGAAGCCGCTCATCATCCTCGGCAAGGGCGCCGCTTACGCGCAGGCGGACGCCGACATTCGCACGCTCGTCGAGCGCAGCGGCATTCCCTACCTGCCGATGTCCATGGCGAAGGGCCTGCTGCCCGACATGCACCCGCAGTGCGCGTCCGCAGCGCGCTCGTTCGCGCTGCCCGAGGCGGACGTGGTGATGCTGATCGGCGCTCGCCTCAACTGGCTGCTTGCGCACGGCAAGGGCAAGACCTGGGGCGGCAAGGGCCACAAGGACTGGGGCGGGCAGCGATTCGTGCAGGTGGACATCTCGCCGCAGGAAGCCGACAGCAACGTGCGCATCGACGCGCCGGTTGTCGGCGACATCGGTTCCTGCGTCGCCGCGCTGCTGGCGGGCATCGGCGCTGGCTGGCCGAAGCCGCCGGCGCAATGGCTCGACGCAATCGGCGAGCGCAAGAGCAAGAACGTCGCCAAATTGGCCGAGACGCTGGCGAAGAATCCCTCGCCGATGAGCTTCCACAGCGCGCTCAACGTGGTGCGCGACATCGTGAAGGCGAACCCGGACGCCATGTTCGTCAACGAGGGCGCGAACGCTCTCGACTTCACACGCAGCATCGTGGACATGTACCAGCCGCGCAAGCGCATCGACGTCGGCACCTGGGGCATCATGGGCGTCGGCATGGGCTACTGCGTCGCCGCCGCCGTGGTCACCAGGCAGCCGGTGATCGCGATCGAGGGCGACAGCGCCTTCGGCTTCTCCGGCATGGAAGTGGAGACCATCTGCCGCTACAACCTGCCGGTCTGCGTCGTCATCCTGAACAACAACGGCGTGTACAAGGGGACCGACGTCAACCCGAAGGGTGGCGACGTGGCGCCCACGGTGTTCGTCAAGGACGCGCGCTACGAGAAGCTGATGGAGGCCTTCGGCGGCGTGGGCGCCTACGCGCGGACCCCGGCCGAGCTGCAGACGGCCATGGAACAGGCACTGCGCTCGCGCAGGCCCACGCTCATCAACGCCGTCATCGACGAGACCGCCGGCACCGAGAGCGGCCGCATCACGAGCCTCAACCCGACGGCGAAGAAGAAATAGGCATCCGGAGATCAGAATGGAAGCACTCAAGGGAGTCCGCATCCTCGACATGTCGCACGTGCAGGCCGGGCCGACCTGCTCGCAGCTCCTCGCCTGGATGGGCGCCGACGTCATCAAGTTCGAGAACCCGGCCGGCGACGCGACGCGTGGCCAGCTGCGCGACGTGCCCAACGCCGACAGCCTGTATTTCACGATGCTCAATTGCAACAAGCGCTCGATCACCGTGAACATGAAGAGCGCCGAGGGCAAGCAGGTATTCGTCGACATGCTGAAGAAGTGCGACATCATCATGGAGAACTTCGGCCCGGGCGTGCTGGACCGCTTCGGCTTCACCTGGGAGAAGATCCACGAGATCAACCCGAAGATCGTCATGGGCTCGATCAAGGGCTTCGGCTCGAGCGGCCCCTATTCGGACTTCAAGGCCTACGAGAACGTCGCGCAGGCGATGGGCGGCGCCATGAGCACCACCGGCGTGCCGGAAGGCCCGCCCTTCGTCACCGGTGCGCAGATCGGCGACTCGGGCACCGGCCTGCACCTCGCCGTCGGGCTGCTGGCGGCGCTGCGGCAGGCCGAGCGCACCGGCCAGGGTCAGTACGTCGAGGTGGCGATGATGGACGGCGTCATGAACCTGTGCCGCGTGAAGTTCCGCGACCACCAGCGCCTGACGCGCCAGTCGCTCGCCGAGTTCTCGGTGCCGACGCACCAGGGCATGGGCGCAGTGCCGCGTGCGGGCAACGACTCGGGCGGCGGGCAGCTTGGCAACGCGATCCGCTGCAAGCCGGGCGGCCCCAACGATTTTCTCTATGTCGTAGTGCAGGAGGCGGTGTGGGACGCGCTCGCCAAGCGCATCGGCCCCGACATCGGCATGCCGGACCTCGCCACCGAGCCCAAGTTTGCCAAGATCGCCGACCGGCGCAAGAACCAGGCGGAAATGTGGGAGCTGATCGGCGAGTTCGCGCTGCAGCACACCAAGCGCGAGCTGATGGCGATCCTCAATCCGCTGGACGTGCCCTGCGGCCCGATCATGAGCACCGAGGACCTGGCCGGCGACGAGCACGTGCGCGGGCGCGACATGTGGATCGAGCTCGATCACCCGCAGCGCGGCAAGTGGTGGAACGTCGGCATGCCGATCAAGCTGTCGGCGTCGCCGGCAGTGATCAAGCGCTCGCCCACGCTCGGCGAGCACACCGACGAGGTGCTGAAGCAGGTGCTCGGCTACGACGACGCGAGGATCGGCGCGCTCAAGCAGTCGGGCGCCTTCTCGCTGCCGCCGAAAAAGGCCGCCTGATGCGCATTGCGATCGTCGGGCAGCAAGATTTTGGCAAGGCGGTGCTGGAGGCGTTCCTCGCGCGTGGCGACCAGGTTGGCGCCGTGTTCTGCGCACCCGAGAAAGAGGGCGCGCGTCCCGACGCGCTGCGCGCCGCGGCGCAGGAGAAGGGCCTCAAGGTGCACCAGTTCAAGTCGCTGCGCGCCCCCGAGGCGGCGCAGGCGATGCAGGACGCCGGGGCCGACATCGGCATCATGGCGTTCGTGCTGCAGTTCGCGCCGCAGGAGTTCGTCACGATCCCAAAGCGCGGCACCATCCAGTACCACCCGTCGCTGCTGCCGAAGTACCGCGGCCCCTCGTCGATCAACTGGCCGATCGCGCGCGGCGACAAGGAGACCGGGCTCACCATCTTCCGGCCCACCGATGGCCTGGACGAGGGCGCCGTGATCCTGCAGAAGCGAACGCCCATCGGTGACAACGACACGCTGGGAAACGTTTACTTCGAGCGCCTGTTCCCGATGGGGGTGCAGGCGATGCTGGAGGCCGCCGACCTAGTGGTCGCCGGCAAGCACAAGGAAGTCGTGCAGGACGAGTCGCAGGCGACCTATGAAGGCTGGTTCCGCGAGGCCGAGGCGAAGATTTACTGGGCCAGCCACGTGGATGCCATCCACAACCTGATCCGCGGCAGCGATCCGGCGCCGGGCGCCTGGACGACCCTGAGCGGCGTGAAGCTGCAGCTGTTCGACTCACGCAAGGAGTCGGTGCGTACCTTCGGCGCGGTCAAAGGCAAGATCGGCGAAGTGCTAGGGGTCCAGGACGGGCGCCTGGTCGTCACCGCGCAGGGCGGCCGCATCCATGCCGGCAAGGCGAAGCTGGGCGACGGCAAGAAGCTCGCGGCTGCGGATCTCGTCGCTTCGGGCGCCCTCCAGGCCGGCCAACTCCTCGGCAACTGAGTTCCCCGCTGCGCGGTCCGGGCGGCGTGCGTGCGGGCCGCGCCCGCACGTAAGCATTTGACGCAGCTTAGTTTCGACTGCAAGAATGCGGTCCAGACGGCTGTTTCATGGGGGGTTGTCGGAGGCTGGGCCGCCTCGAATCGACAACAGGAGATCGGGGAGAGCCCAAGCATGCGATCCACGTTCTGGAAGTCCGACTGGTTCCTGGTGGTGGTGCTGGTCGTCGCCTGGCTGGTAGCGCAGCCCTTCGGCCTGCGCGACTTCCAGCGGCGCCTGGAAAACGCTGCCTACGACATGGGCGTGCGCGCCACCTCGCGCACGCCTTCGGACAAGATTGCGGTGATCGCGATCGACGATACGTCGATCGCCAACATCGGCCGCTGGCCGTGGCCGCGCGACGTACATGCGAAGCTGACCGACATTCTGTCGGCGGCGAAGGCGAAGGTCATCGCCAACACGCTCTTCCTTTTCGAGCCGCAGACCGATCCGGGGTACCAGTACATCGCGAAACTGCTCGAGATTGCCTCGCGCATGGAGGCCGGGGGGCAGCTGGCGGGCGAGAATGCGCAGCTGGTCGCGCTGCTGAAGGAGGCGGAATCCACCCTTAACACCGACCGCCGCCTCGCGGAGAGCTACGCCAAGGCCGGTAACGTGCTGCTACCGATCCTCTTCACCATCGACATCCCCCGGGGCAAGCCGGACAAGGCGCTGCCGGACTTCGTTGCCCGCAACGCGATTCCGTCCAAGGAGGCCGAGCTGGGCGCGTTGCCGGCTTCCGAGGTCCAGGTGCCGATCGAGATCCTCGGGCGCGCTGCGGCCGGGCTGGGCCACCTGAACGCCAATCCGGATGTGGACGGCGGCATTCGCACCGAGCCTCTCGTGGTGCGCTACTTCGACAGCCACTTTCCGTCGCTCTCCGCGATGATCGCGGCGAAGAGCCTGAACCTCGGGCCCGCGGACATCAGGATTCTCGCCAACGAAGGCGTCGCGCTGGGACGGCTGCGCATCGGCACCGATCCGGCACTGCAGATGTACACCTACTTCTACAAGGACCGCGACAACCGGCCCGCGTTCCAGGTCGACTCCTTCTACGACGTGATCACCGGAAAGATCCCGGCGGCGAAATATGCCGACAAGATCGTCCTGATCGGGGCGACCGCCGCCGGGGTCGGCACGACCTCGGTGACCCCCGTGTCGCCGGCGATGGCCCCGGTGCTGACGCTCGCGCATTCGGTGTCCTCGATCCTGCAGGAACATTTCTTCGTCGCCCCCACCTGGGCGTACGTCGTCGAGATGATCGTGATGCTGCTGGTGTGGCTCTACCTCGCCTTGCTGCTGCCGCGGCTGCGCGCTTCCGTGGCGGCGATCGTCACCGGCGGCATCCTCGCCGTGTTCATCGGCACGCACTTCGCGCTCATGGTTTCCCAGGGCATCTGGGTGCAGTTCATGTCCGCGAGCATGGTCCTGCTGCTCGGTCACCTTGCCCTGGTGACCAAGCGCTTCATCGTCACCGAGGCCGCCAAGGTGAAGTCGGACGAGTCCTCCGCCGAGTCCAACCGCATGCTGGGCATCGCCTACCAGGCGCAGGGGCAGCTCGATCTCGCCTGGGACAAGTTCGGCCAGGTGCCGATGTCGGACGCGGTGATGGAGAACCTCTACAACCTGGCGCTCGACTTCGAGCGCAAGCGCCAGTTCAACAAAGCGGAGTCGGTGTTCCGCCACATGCATGCGTACAACCCCAAGTTCCGGGACCTGGAGCAGAAGCTCTCGCGCGCCAAGCAACTCTCCGAGACGGTGATCCTCGGCGGCGGCGCCAGCCACCCGGGTGGCTCGCTCAATCTCGCCGCGGGCGAGAAGCCGAAGTTCGGCAGGTTCGAGGTGCAAAAGGAGCTGGGCAAGGGCGCGATGGGCGTGGTGTACCTGGGCAAGGACCCGAAGATCGGCCGCGAAGTGGCGATCAAGACCATGGCACTGGCGCAGGAGTTCGAGGCCGACGAGCTCGCCGAGGTGAAGGCGCGCTTCTTCCGCGAGGCGGAAACCGCAGGACGGCTCTCGCATCCGAACATCGTCACCATCTACGACACCGGCGAGGAGCACGACTTCTGCTACATCGCGATGGAGCTGCTCAAGGGCGGCGACCTCGCGCCGTTTGTGAAGGCGAACAATCTCCTGCCGCCGGACAAGGTGGTGTCGATCGTCGCGCGCGCAGCGGACGCGCTGGGCTACGCGCACAAGCAGGGCGTCGTGCACCGCGACATCAAGCCGGCGAACATGATGTACCACGCGCAGACCGACACGCTGAAGCTGACCGACTTTGGCATCGCGCGCCTCACGGATTCGTCCAAGACGAAGACCGGCATGGTGCTGGGCACTCCTTCGTACATGTCGCCCGAGCAGCTCGCCGGCAAGAAGATCGAAGGCCGCTCGGACCTGTTCTCGCTCGCGGTGAGCCTGTACCAACTGCTGTCCGGCAGGTTGCCGTTCGAGGGCGAGTCGATGGCGCAGCTCATGTACAAGATCGCCAACGAGCCGCCGGCCGACATCCGGGCGGTGAATGCGGGCTTGGCGGCGGGCCTGGTCGCGTTCCTCGACAAGGCGCTCGCCAAGAATCCCGACGCGCGCTTCCAGAGCGGCGAGGAGTTCGCCGCTGCGCTGCGCGCGGCGGTTGCGGGCGGCGGCACGCCGGCGCCGAGGGCGGGCGGCACCACCACCAGCGTGGACATCGAGCTCTGAGCGCATGGACCTGAGCCAGGCCCTCGAGATCGCCTCGGCCACCGACCCGGGCATGGTGCGCTCGCACAACGAGGATTCCATTGCAGCCGACCCGGCCAACGGCCTGGTGGTGCTCGCTGACGGCATGGGCGGCTACAACGCCGGCGAAGTTGCGAGCGGCATGGCAACGACGGTGATCACCACGGAGATGCACCAGCTGCTCGACAAGGTGCGGCCCTTCGAGGTCGATCCGGAGACCAACAAGGTGATCGCCGCGCGGCTGGTGCGCGAGCAAGTACTCAAGGCGAACGCGACGATCTACCAGGCGGCGCAGAGCCAGCCACAGTACGCGGGCATGGGCACCACGCTGGTGGTGTGCCTGTTCTATGACAACAAGGCGCTGGTCGCGCACTTGGGCGATTCACGCCTGTACCGCATGCGCGATGGCGTGCTCAAGCAGATCACGCGTGATCACTCGCTGCTGCAGGAGCAGATCGACTCGGGCCTGATCACGCCGGAGCAGGCCAAGCATGCGCAGCACAAGAACCTGGTGACCAAGGCGCTGGGCATCGATCCGACGGTGGAGCCGGAGATCCGCGAGTACGAGACCAGGCCCGGTGACATCTACCTGCTGTGCTCGGACGGCCTGTGCGACATGGTGGCGGACGACGACATCAGCATGACGCTGGAAGCGCTGGGCGCGAACCTGAAGCTCGCCGTGCAGCAGCTGGTGCAGATGGCCAATGACAACGGGGGCAAGGACAACGTTTCGGTTATACTCGTGCGCGTCCTGCGGGAGTACCCCGCCGCCCGCGGCATGATGGGCAAGTTTCTTGGATGGTTAAAATAGGCTCCAGGGGCAGGATATGGCGAAACTGATACTCAGCATGGATGGGCTGGTGCTCAAGGAAATCCCCTTGACCAAGGAGCGCACCACCATCGGCCGCAAACCCCACAACGACATCCAGATCGACAACCTCGCGGTGAGCGGCGAGCACGCCGTCATCGTCACCATCCTCAACGACTGCTTCCTCGAGGACCTGGGCAGCACCAACGGCACGCTGGTCAACGGCAACCCGGTCAAGAAGCACTTCCTGCAGAACAACGACGTCGTCGAGCTCGGCAAGTACCGCCTGAAATTCATCGGCGAGGCGCCGGTCGCGGCCGTCACGGCGGAGAAGGCCGACTTCGAGAAGACCATGGTGCTGCGCCCGTCGGCGATGAAGGCGGCCGCCGAGCAGGCGAGGTCGATGGGCGCAGGCGCCGCGGAGGCCGCGCGCGCGGCTGCCGCGCAGCAGGTCGCGGCGAGCGCGGCTGCCGCAGGCACGGCCGACAGGGAAGCCAAGTCGGCGGCGGTCACTGCGCCGATGTCGATTCCTGTGGCAAATCCGGCAGCGGCTGCGGCGCCCGCTGCGGCCCCCGCCGCCGCGCCCGCGGCTGCGCCTGCCCCTGCGCCTGCCGCGAGGACCGGGCATCCGCTGGGCGCGATCCAGATCCTGTCCGGCGGCAATGCGGGCAAGGAACTCGAGCTCGCCAAGCCGCTCACCACGCTGGGCAAGCCCGGCGTGCAGGTCGCGGTGCTGACGCGCCGGCCGCAGGGCTACTTCATCACCCACGTCGAGGGTCCCAATCCGCCCTCCGTCAACGGCCAGGCAATTGGCACCGCGCCGCACGCGCTCAAGGACCACGACCTCGTCGAGCTGGCCGGGGTCAAGATGGAGTTCTTCCTGAAGGGATGACGTCCGGGGCATCCACTCGCCCCGACCACGGCCCCGCCCGACCGACGGAGCCCCAATGAAGCAGCATCTCGCTCGCATCGTCATCGGGCTCCTCATCACGCTGTTCTTCATCGGCCATGCGGCGCGCTACTACCACGTGCCGTTCATCGCGCAACTGGACAACATCATCTACGACGCACGCCTGCAACTGACGATGCCGCACGGCGTCGACGACAGCATCGTCATCCTGGACATCGACGAGAAGAGCCTGCAGGAAGTGGCGCGCTGGCCGTGGCCGCGCGACGTGATGGCGGGACTGATCCAGAAGCTGTTCGAGAAATACCAGGTCAACATCGTCGCGTTCGACGTGGTGTTCGCGGAGGCCGACTATTCCTCTGGCATCCGCTCGCTCGAGCAGCTGGCGCAGGGAGCGCTGAAAGACGTGCCGGCCTTCCAACAGGCGCTGCGCGAGCTGCGGCCGAAGCTCGACAACGACGCGCAGTTCGCGCAGGCGATCAAGGGCCGGCCCGTGGTGCTGGGGTATTACCTCAGCAGCGAAAAGGACGCCAAGCGCATCGCGGCCATCCCGGATCCCGTCCTCCCCAAGGGCACGTTCCAGGGGCGCAACATCAGCTTCACCACCTGGACCGGCTACGGCGGCAACCTGGCGCAGTTCCAGCAGAACGCCGCGAGCGCGGGGCACTTCAACCCGCTGCCCGACGACGACGGCATCATCCGGCGCGTGCCGATGCTCGTCGAGCTCGACGGCGCCTACTACGAGTCGCTGTCGCTCGCGGTGGTGCGGGCGATTCTCGGTTTTCCCAAGGTCGAGCCGGGATACGCGCCCGACCGCTTCCTGCATCGCGGCTACAGCGGGCTGGAATGGCTCAAGGTAGGGCCGATCACGATCCCGGTCGATGAGGTCGGGGCGACGCTGATTCCCTATCGCGGCAAGAAGCACAGCTTCCAGTACCTGTCGCTCGCCGACGTGCTGGCCGACCGCGTGCCGCAGGAAAAGCTCAAGGGGCGCATCGCGCTGATCGGGACCAGCGCCCCGGGACTGCTCGACCTGCGCGCGACGCCAGTGGAAAGCGTGTTTCCCGGGGTGGAAGTGCACGCCAACCTGATCGCCGGCATGCTCGACGGCAATTTGAAAGAAAAGCCGCCCTACATGCTCGGCGCCGAGGTGGTGCTGCTGCTGGTTGGCGGCGTGACGCTGTCGCTGCTGATCCCGATGCTCTCGCCGCTCATCGCCACGCTGGCGACTCTCGGCGGCGCCGCGCTGATCACGGGCCTCGACGTCTGGATCTGGGAGAGCAAAGACCTCGTGCTGCCGCTTGCCACGTCGGTGCTGATGACCGCGGCGCTGTACACGATGAACATGGCCTACGGCTACTTCGTCGAGGCACGGTCCAAGCGCCAGTTCACGGAGCTCTTCGGCCAGTACGTGCCGCCCGAGCTGGTCGACGAGATGGCGCGCGATCCGCAGAAATACAATATGGCGCCGCGCGCCGCGGAGTTGACGATCCTGTTCTCGGACGTGCGCGGCTTCACCAGCATCTCCGAGGCGCTCAAGCCCGAGGAGCTGCGCGAGTACATCAACGAGTACCTCACGACCATGAGCGGCATCATCCGCAGCCGCCACCGCGGCACGCTCGACAAGTACATGGGCGATGCGATCATGGCGTTCTGGGGCGCGCCGGTGGAGGACGCGCAGCACGCGAGAAATGGCGTGCTGGCGGCGCTCGACATGCAGAAGGAATGCAAGCTGCTGAACGAGAAGTTCGCCGCGCGCGGCTGGCCGCCGCTGAGCATTGGCGTGGGCCTCAACTCCGGGAACGTGCGCGTGGGCGACATGGGATCGCAGGTGCGGCGTGCCTACACGGTGATGGGCGATCCCGTCAACGTCGCCTCGCGCCTCGAGGGGCGCACCAAGGGCTACGGCGTGGGCATCTTGGTGGGCGAGGCGACGCGTGGCAAGGTGAAGGACGTCGTTTTCAGGGAAGTGGACCGCATCAAGGTGAAAGGCAAGGACGAGGCGGTCACCATCTACGAGCCGCTGGGCGCGGAGGGCGAGGTCGATCGCAAGGCGCACGACGAGCTCAAGCTCTGGAACCAGGCGCTGCGCGCCTACCGTGCGCGGCAGTGGGACCAGGTAGAGGTGACCCTGCTCAACCTGCAGCGCATGAACCCCGATTGCGGGCTTTACGCGGCATACGCGGAAAAGATCACCGGCATGCGCCGCAATCCGCCACCTGAAGGCTGGGACGGCGTGACGGCCTTTGACGAGAAATAGGCCGAAGCCATGAGGCTGCGCATTCTGGGCTGCTCGGGCGGCATCGGCGGTCGCCACCTGCGCACCACCTCGTTCCTGGTGGACGGCGACGTGCTGCTCGACGCCGGCACCGGCGTGGGCGATCTGTCGCTCGCGGAACTCTCGCTCGTCGACCATATCTTCGTGACGCATTCGCATCTCGACCACGTCGCCTCGATCCCCTTCATCGCCGACACGGTGGGCGGCATGCGCGGGCAGCCGATTACCGTTCACGCGACGCGCGAGACTATCGCCATCCTGAAGAATCACATCTTCAACTGGGAGATCTGGCCCGATTTCACCCAGATCCCGACACCGCAGACGCCGTTCATGCGCTACGCGGAAATCGAGCTGGGGCGAACCGTGTCGCTCGCCGGGCGCTCCTTCACGCCGCTGCCGGCGGTCCACACGGTGCCTGCGGTGGGCTACCTGCTCGACAGCGGCAGGGGCAGCCTGGTGTTCACCGGGGACACGGGTCCGAACGACGCGCTCTGGGCGATCGTCAACCGGCTGCCGAGTCTGAAGTACCTGATCATCGAGACTGCATTCGCCAACAAGGAGCGCCACCTGGCAGAGCTCTCCAAGCACCTGTGCCCGTCGATGCTGGCCGAGGAACTGGTCAAATTCGAGCGCGACGCGGAGATCTACGTGACCCACCTCAAGCCTGGCGAGACGGAGCTCACGATGCAGGAGATCGAGGAATCCTCGGGCCGCTTGCAGCCGCGCATGCTGCAGAACAACCAGGTTTTCGAATTTTGACCTGTGAGCGCACCGACCGTGAAAAATCGCCTAAGAATCAGGGCTATGGCGGTTGAATGTTTGCAGGTCCGGAGCTAGCATTGAACGCAGTACCCAATCGGGGGAAACACGATGAGCGCCGTCCTTAGCCACCACGCTGGGCCGCAGGTGGACGCCAACGTCCGCCTGGCGTTCCAGAAGCAGCTGCAGGCGGTTACCAACAAGATCCACGCCACCAGCAACATCGACGAGATCATGCTCGAGGTGAGCGCGGATATTTGCGTGCTGTTCAATGCGGACCGCCTCACCATCTACTCGGTCGGCGAGGACAAGCAGTCGATCGTCTCCAAGGTCAAGACCGGCCTCAATTCGTTCAAGGACCTGAAGCTGCCGATCGCCGAGCACTCGATCGCCGGCTATGTGGCGCTTGCCAAGAAGAGCATCAACATCCGCGACTGCTACGACGACGCGGAGCTGAAGTCGATCAATTCGAACCTGCGCTTCCTGCAGGAAGTCGACAAGCGCACCGGGTACCGCACCAAGCAGCAGCTGGTGGCGCCCATCGTGGACAACCAGGGCCAGGAGCTGATCGGCGTCATCCAGATCATCAACAACAAGGCAGGCGTGCCATTCGGCCCGCTGACCGAGGAGGGTGTGGCGGAACTGTCGCAGACGCTCGCCATCGCATTCCGGCAGCGCCAGAAGCCGCAGGCAGTCAAGACCAAGTACGACTACCTGATCTCGGAGGCGGTGCTCTCGGCGGGCGAGTTCGAGCTCGCCTCGCGCCAGGCGCGCAAGAAGGCGGTGGACATCGAGCAGGTGCTCACCGAGGAATTCCAGGTCAAGATCCCGGCGATCGGCGCTGCGCTGTCCAAGTTCTTCGGCGTGCCTTACGAGGCGTACAAGCAGGACCGTGTCAAGCCCATGGAGCTGCTGAAGAACCTGAAGCGCGAGTACGTCGAGCAGAATCAGTGGCTGCCGATCGACGACACCAAGGAGGGCCTGGTCGTCCTGTGCCTGGATCCCGAGCGCATCCGCAGCTCGCGCATCGCCTCCAACGTGTTCCCGAAGTCCAAGATCGTCTACCGCGTCACCACGCACAAGGAGTTCAAGGAGTCGGTCAATCTGTTCTACGGCGCCGAGTCCATGGACTCGGGCGACATCGGCGACATCCTCTCCGGGATGGACGAGGAGGAGGTGGCGCTCGAAGGCGGCTCGGCGGACGAGGTGTCGGCGGCGGCGGACAACGAGCTGGTGAAGCTCGTCAACAAGGTGATCATCGACGCCTACAACCAAGGGGCGTCGGACATCCACATCGAGCCCTATCCCGGCAAGTCGAAGACCGAGATCCGCTTCAGGAAGGACGGGTCACTGGGGCCCTACATCGAGGTGCCGGCGAGCTACCGGCAGGCGATCGCGGCGCGCATCAAGATCATGTGCGACCTCGACATCGCGGAGAAGCGCAAGCCCCAGGACGGCAAGATCAAGTTCAAGAAATTCGGGCCCCTGGACATCGAGCTGCGCGTGGCGACCATCCCGACGGCGGGCGGCGTCGAGGACATCGTCATGCGGATTCTCACCGCGGGCGAACCGATGCCGCTCGACAAGATGGGCTTCACGAAGCAGAACGAGGACAAGCTCAAGTCCACGGTGAGCAAGCCCTACGGCCTGTTCTTTGTCTGCGGGCCGACCGGCTCGGGCAAGACGACGACGCTGCACTCGGTGCTCAAGTACCTGAACACGCCCGATACCAAGATCTGGACGGCCGAGGACCCGGTCGAGATCACGCAGAAGGGGCTGCGCCAGGTGCAGGTGAACCGGAAGGCGGGCCTGGACTTCGCCGTGGTGATGAAGGCCTTCCTGCGCGCGGACCCCGACATCATCATGGTCGGCGAGATGCGCGACAAGGAGACCACCTCGACCGGCATCGAGGCCTCGCTCACCGGCCACCTGGTGTTCGCGACGCTGCACACCAACTCCGCGCCGGAGTCGATCATCCGCCTGCTCGACATGGGCATGGATCCGTTCAACTTCTCCGATGCGCTGTTGGGGATCCTCGCGCAGCGCCTGGCGAAACGCATGTGCTCCTGCAAGCAGGCCTACACGCCGGAGCCAGCCGAGCTGACCTCGTTCCTGCGCGAGTACTGCGACGAACTGATGCACACCCCGCGCTTCAAGGCCGATCCCAAGGGCTCGATGGAGGCCGTGTACAAGGACTGGGTGACCCACTACGGCAACGACCGGGGCCAGCTCACCTTCTACAAGCCGGTGGGCTGCGACAAGTGCGGCGGCAGCGGCTTCAAGGGGCGCTGCGGCCTGCACGAGCTGCTGGTCGCCTCCGACCGCCTGAAGAAGGCGATCCAGGAGCACGCGCGCGTCGCCGACATATTGGCCATCTGTCTGGAGGAGGGCATGCGCACCCTGAAGCAGGACGGCATGGAGAAGTGCCTGATGGGCGTCACGCACATCAAGGAAGTGCGCACGGTCTGCATCAAGTGACGCGGCGCGACGGGCCGCCCGCATGAGCAGCACCCTCGACAGCACGCAGTCCATGCGCTTAGGCGCCGAGGTGCGCGCCGCGGCGGACGACCTGGTCCAGCGCCTGGAGCAGCTGAACTCGATCGGCGCCTCGCTTTCGGCCGAGCGCGACATCAACCGGCTGCTGGAGACGATCCTCACCGCGGCGAAGTCGATCACGCGCGCGGACGGCGGCACCCTGTACCGGATCACCGAGGACCGGACGCTGCGCTTCGAGATCCTGCGCACCACCAGCCTCAAGTACTACCTCGGCGGCACCACCGGCAACGCCGTGCCGTTCTACCCGATCCACCTCATCGGCGAGGACGGCAAGCCCAATCACAGCATGGTCGCCGCCTACGCCGCGCTCACCGGCAAGACGGTGAACATCGCGGATGCCTACACCGCCGACGGCTTCGACTTCACCGGCACGCGCAATTTCGACAAGAAGACGGGCTACCGCTCGAAGTCGTTCCTCACCGTGCCGATGGCGAACCACGAGAACGAGATCATCGGCGTCCTGCAACTGATCAACGCGATGGACCCGAAGACCGGCGAGATCCTGCCGTTTTCGGCTTCCGACCAGCGCCTGGCGGAGTCGCTCGCCTCGCAGGCGGCGATCGCGCTCACCAACCGCATGCTGATCAACCAGCTCGAGCAGCTGTTCGAGTCGTTCATCAACATGATCAACTCCGCCATCGACGAGAAATCGCCCTACACCGGCGGCCACTGCCAGCGCGTGCCGGCGCTCACCATGATGCTCGCCGAGGCGGTGAACGAAACTGACGCGGGGCCGCTGCGCGACTTCCACATGAGCGACAAGGACCGCTACGAGCTGAAGATCGCGGGCCTGCTGCACGACTGCGGCAAGGTGACCACGCCGGTGCACGTGGTGGACAAGGCGACCAAGCTGGAGACCATCTACGACCGCATCCATCTGCTCGACACGCGCTTCGAGATCCTCAAGCGCGACGCCGAGATCGAGATGCTCAAGGCGGGCGGCGGGCCGGAGGCGCGCGCGCGCTACCGCGAGCGGCTGCGCGGCATCGAGGAAGACCGCATGTTCCTGCGCGCCACCAACATCGGCGGCGAGCGCATGCACGACGACGACGTCGAGCACGTCAAGCGCATCGCCGAGTACCGCTGGACCGACATCTCCGGGCACGAAGCGAAGTTCCTGTCCGGCGACGAGCTGAAGAACCTGACGATCCGCGCGGGCACGCTGACCGCCGAGGAGCGCCAGATCATCAACCACCACATCGTCGCGACCATCAAGATGCTCGAGGCGCTGCCGTGGCCCAGGCACCTGAAGAACGTGCCCGAGTATGCCGGCGGGCACCACGAGCGCATGGACGGCAAGGGCTATCCGCGCGGCCTCAAGCGCGAGCAGATGTCGGTGCAGGCGCGCGTCATGGGGATCGCCGACATCTTCGAGGCGCTCACTGCCAAGGACCGGCCCTACAAGAAGGGCAAGACGCTGTCCGAGTCGCTCGAGATCCTCGGCAAGTTCAGCCTCAACGGCCACATCGACCCGGACCTGTTCGACATCTTCGTGCGCAAGAAGGTCTACCAGCGCTACGCCGAGATGTTCCTTGACAAGGAGCAGATCGACGCGGTGGACGAATCTAAGGTCCCGGGCTACCGTCCCTGAAGCAGGAAGGTCTCCAGTTGGCGGATCGGGGCGGGGTCCGCATACAGCAGGTGTCGCTGCGCCTCGATGCGCTGGCGCAGCGCCTGACGACGGGAAGGCTCGCGCACCAACCCAACTGCAGTGGCGACATACCCCTGCTCGTCGCTCGCCACCAGCTCCTGGAGTCCGATGCGCCGCAGGGTGCCGCTCGCCAGGCGGCCGCGCAGGAAGCGGCCTTCGCGCGTCACCATCGGCAGCGTGCACTCGAGAGCCTGCAGCGCGGTGTTGAAGCCGGAAAAGCCGATGCTGTCGAGGCACAGGTCCGCCCGGCGCATCAGCGCGTGGAATTCGGCAGGGCTGAGCCAGGGCAGGAACTTCAAGTGGCGGCTGGCGTCCAGTCCCGCGCGAGCGAAGGCGGCGGCAAGGCGCAGGTGGAGCTTCTCCGACAACGCGCGCGCCCAGTGCGTGAAGAACACGAACTGGCAGGCGCCGAGCTCGCGTGCGATGGCCGGGAGCAGCGCGTCGTGCTCCGGTGCGTACTTGAAGGGCGTGCCGGGACAGACCAGCAGCGGTACGCCGGCATCCAGGCCGAGGCGCGCGAGATCCACGGGCTGCGAAGGAACCGCCGAGGGTTGCACCGAGCAGCCCAGGTGGGGCAGTGCAACCAGCTTTTCCGAGTAATGGCTTTGTGCGCCCTCCGGCTCGAAGTCCTGCGCGGACAGGAAGTAGTCGATCGTCGGCAGGCCGGACGTCTCGGGATGCCCCCAGGACGCCGCCTGCACCGGCGCGAGGCGCAGGCTCGCGAGTTTCACGGTCATGGGGTCCATGCCGATCTCCGGGTAGATCAGTACGTCGGGGGCGGCGGCCGCGATCGCCTCGGCCCATTGCTGCAGCCCGCCTGCGCCCTGCACGAAGCGTGCGGCGCGCGACCGCGCGTAAACCGTCTCCGCATCGTCTGCGGATCCGAGGTTGAAGGCTAGGAGCTCGACGCGCTTCGGGTCGAGGTGCTCGAACCACCCACGAATCAGGGCATGCCAGACCGAATGCGCGCGAAAGTATTGCGACACGACGCCCACTCGCACGCGGGTGCCGCGCGCCGGCCGGGCCGCCGGCCGCGGCAGCTGCCGTTCCTGCCACGCGGCCATCAACCGCGCGCATAGCGCGCCGTAGGGCCGCAGCAGCCCAAGGTTGTCTTCCTCGTGATAAGCGAGCCAAAAGGGCTGCTGCACGCCGACGGCACGATGGCCGGCGGCGCTGCGGCGCGCGTCGAACCACCGATCGAGCTCCGCGAGGTCGGTGGCGAACGCGGCGCGCGCGCGCGCGGGCACATCGTCCGCTCCGCGCACCGGCTCGATGCGGCACATCGCGCGCGCCCAGCGTGCCTCTACATGCTCGGGATCGAGCGACAGCGCAGTATCGTAGGAGGCAAGGGCCGCTTTGGACTGGCCCGTGAGCACGAGCACGTGGCCCAGGTTGCAGTGGGCCACCAGAAAGCGCGGATCGAGTGCGATCGCACGGCGGTAGCTCTCAGCGGCCTCCTCCAAGCGCAGTTCCGCGTGGTGCAGGTTGCCCATTCCCAAGTGTGCTTCGGCGAGCGCTGGCCTGAGCTCGAGCGCCCGATCGAGCATTTGTCTCGCTTCGCCGGTTCTGCCGCGATCCACCAGAATGCAGCCAAGTGAGCACAGTGCCTCCGGGAAGTCGGGTCGCGCGCGCAGGGCGCCGCTATAGCACTGCGCCGCCTCGCCGGTTCTCCCGAGGTGGACGAGCGTGTTGCCGAGCCAACAGGCGGCCTCGGCATCCCCAGCGTCCGCGGCGACCGCATGCCGTAGGCATGGCTCCGCTTCTGCCCAACGCCCCAGTCGGCCGAGCAGAAGGCCGCAGCTGCGCATCGCCAGGCCGTAATCCGGGCGCTGGCGCAGTGCGGCCTGCAGTGTTGCCAACGCATCTGCGTTGCTGCCTAAGGTCTCATGGACGGCGCCGAGCACGACCAGTGCTTCCGGGAAGTCCGGCTTGAGTCGCACCGCGTCGTGCAATAGTGAGGCTGCCCGTTCCGCCGCGCCGCGGGCGAAAAGCAGCTTGCCCAGGTTGTATCTGGCGTACGGCTCCTGCGGATCGAGTTCGATCGCGGTCTCGTATGATCGGGCAGCCGCGTCAGCATCGCCGCTGGCCTCGAGCGCGATCCCGAGATTGAGGTGGGTTCCAGCGTGTCTGGGAGCGGCGCCGGCCGCTTCGCGGAATCGCGCGAGAGCTTCCTTGAGGTCTCCTCGTTTCTCCGCCGCAACGCCGGCGGCAATCAGCCGGTCGGCGTGGGCCGCCGGCACGAAACCTGCCTTTTTTCTCAACCAGTTAAGCATTGATGGCCCAATGCCAATTATGGCCGACCTGTGGGCCGCCCGATGGAGTGACCAAGAGTGTCATTACCTGCCGAAGGCGGTCACCGTAGTGCACAAAATCAGCCAATACGAAGTGATTTTGTTGGCTTCCGTGACTGGCACGGGAGTTGCTCCAGAGGACATGGCAGCTATGCCACTAACTTTGAGGAGAATTACATGAAACGCCTGCAACAGGGCTTTACGCTGATCGAGTTGATGATCGTGGTTGCGATCATCGGCATCTTGGCGGCGGTCGCGCTTCCCGCCTACCAGGACTACACCATTCGCGCGAAGGTCTCGGAAGTCATTCTCGCGCTGAGCGCCTGCCGCACCTCGATCACCGAGGTGTACCAGTCGAGCACCAGCTCGCCGGGTGCCAACAATTGGGGCTGCGAAGGTGGTCCCGGCTCCAAGTACGTCGGCGGTATTTCGACCGATGACAACGGCGTGGTGACTGCGGTCGTCGCGGGCCTCAACACCGTGACCGGCAACGTGACCATCACCCCGATGGCCAGCGCCACTGTCCCGGCGACTGCTCCGGCCAACATGGGCTTCGGCCTGCATGGCTGGCGCTGCGGTTCGACGGGCGACGGCACGACCCTGTCGTCCAAGTACCTGCCCGGCTCCTGCCGCGGCAACTACTAAGCCAGAGCAACCCGCAACAGAAGAAGGCGCCCTCCGGGGCGCCTTTTTTTTGCCATCATCCGCATGATGCTGGGTCGGATACTCGCGAGGTTGCGCATGGCGCGTCCAGACTCCGCCCAAACGCTGCAGCAGGCTGAGGCGGCCTACGGGCGCGGCGAACTTGAAGCGGCGCGGCACCTGTGCGAATCAGCGCTCGCCCGCTCGCCGAGTGCGCGTGCGCAATCGCTGATGGCGGCGATCGCCGCCGATACTGGCAATACCGAAGAAGGCCTCGAGTGGACGCGGCGCGCGCAGGCCGCAGATCCCTCCGCGGCCGGTCCCCACTTCGTGGCGGGACGGCTCTGGCAGGGCGCCGGGCGGCTCACGGAGGCGGAGGCGAGCTACCGGCGCGCCATCGCCTTGCAGCCGGGCCACGCGCGTGCGTACAACAACCTGGGCGGCGTGCTGCACATGCAGGGCAATCTGGATGAGGCGCTTGCTGCCTACCGCAAGGCGCTCGATCTCGATCCAGGGCTCGCGCAGGCGAACCAGAACTACGCCTCCATCGTGCGCGACACCGGGGTGCTGGAGCGCGCCGCGGACAGCTACCGGCGCCAGACGCTCGCCAATCCGCGCGATGCGCTCGGGTTCAACGATCTCGGCAACACGCTGCGCGAACTGGGGCGGCATGAGGAGGCTCTGGCAGCGTATGCACAGGCGATTGCGATCGATCCGGAGCTTGCCGAGGCGCATTTCAGCCGCGCGTTCGTGCTGCTGCTGCGGGGCGACTACGCCGAGGGCTGGAGAGAGTACGAGTGGCGCTGGCGCCTCCCTGCCTTCAACGCGCCCGCACTCCGGTTCGCGCAGCCGTTCTGGGATGGCGCGCCCACCAATGGAACGATCCTGCTGCACGCAGAGCAGGGATTGGGAGACACGTTGCAGTTCGCGCGCTACGCGTCCCTTGTCGCCGCACGCTGCGCGAGCGTGGTGCTCGAGTGCCAGGCGGAATTGCGATTGCTGATGGCAGGCGTCCCTGGCGTCGCGCGCGTGGTAGCGCGCGGCGAGCCGCTGCCGGAATTCGAGGCGCATGCGCCGCTGATGAGCCTGCCAGCGCGCTTTGGCAGCACAATGGACAACTTGCCATGGACGGGGCCCTACGTCAGAGCCGATGCCCAGCGCGTGGAGCGCTGGCGCAGCGTGTTGGCGGACGACGCGGCAAGGCTGGGCACTGCCCGCCTCCGGGTCGGCCTCGTGTGGGCCGGACGCCCGCAGCAGTGGGACGACCGCAAGCGCTCGATCTCGCTCGCTGCGTTGGCCCCGCTCGCGCGAGCGGCGGAAACGGTCTTCTACAGCCTGCAGGTCGGCGCGGCGGCCGCGCAGGCCGCCGCGCCGCCGCCGGGCATGCGGCTGATCGACCACACCGCGCGCATTGCCGATTTCTCCGATACCGCCGCGCTCGCCACGCTGCTCGACCTAGTGATTACGATCGACACTTCAGTTGCACATCTGGCCGGCGCCATGGGGCTTTCGACCTGGGTACTGGTCGCGCATGCGCCGGACTGGCGATACCACCTCACGCGCGCCGACAACCCTTGGTATCCGACCATGCAGCTCTTCCGGCAGGCGCGCGACGGCGACTGGTCGGATGCCGTCGAGGCGGTGGCGGCGGCGCTTGCGCAGCGTGCAGGCCGAAACTGACGGTGGCGATTTGCGTGAAGCTGCGAGCGACGCGCGCCGAATCCTTTCCAGTCAACTTGCCGATCGCTAGCGACGCTGGGTGGACTTGCCCTCCGGAGAATCCAGACGCTGGAGCTCCAGGTCGGCGCCCTTGAAGCCGAGCTTTGAGGCGGTGCGGTAGCTGGCTTTCGCTTCATCAATGCGGTTCAGGCCTTCGAGCGCCAACCCCATGCGGTGGTGGGTTATCCCCGTCTCCGGCATCAGCTGCAGGACACGCGAGAGTTGCACGACGGCCTGCTCGTACTCGCCCAAGTGCAGGTGGATCATTCCGCGCGCATAGTGGCATTGGGCAGTCTGCGGATACTGCGCGGCGCAGCGCTCGGCGGTCGCAATGGCTTTGGCGGGTTGTCCCGAGTACAGGTACTCGCGGCCGAGGTTATACAGGGTACGGGATCCCCACGGCACGGGTGTGGCGGGCAACTTGGCCACCGCGTCCTGCCACAGCAGCAGCGGGTTGGCAAACGTACCGAGCCGGTCGTAGGCCCCGTAGGCGAGCACGGCGCAGAGCACCGCGCCGGCGGCCGCCGCCGCACGCCATGGCAGCAAAGACAGCAGTGCGACGGCAATGCACGCTGCGCCGGGCGCCCACAGGTAGCTGCGATATAGGACGAAGGGCTCCTGGAAACGGGCCGCGGCGAATTCGACGAAAAACAGAATCCAGATGTAGAGCAGGCCAAAGCCGCACAGGCGCGCGGCGCCGCGCCTGAACAGCAGGACGACACCAAGCGCTCCTGCCGCCGCGAACGCCAGCACCTTGAGCGCGATCCAGCCCGCCGACCAGCTGGCGAGGAAGTCCACGCGCAGGTCGATCGACATCCGAGCCGTGTCCGGCCAGAACCAAAGCGCCAAGTACTTGAAGAACAGTCCGGCCTGGGTGACGGCGCTCAGCGCGAGCGGCGTGCCGGTGATGGCCCGTCCGCTTGCGTCACCCACCTGCGCCGCGATCTGGTCGAACTGCGGCTCATACGGCCTGCCGATCACGCCGGTGCTGAGCAGTGCGATGAAGATGGCGGCAGGGGCGCATGCCGCAAGGTAGAGCGCAATGTGCCGCAGGGAATTGCGCCTGCCAGCGCCCGCGAGCGCCGCAAGGGGCAGGGCGACGGCGGGCAGCAGCACCGCATGCTCCTTGGACAGCGCCGCGAGCGAGTAGAGCAGCGCAGCCCACAAGGTGTCCCGGTAACGATTGCTTTGCAGGCCGCGCAGGAGAAAGATCAGCGAGAGCAGCGAGAACAGGGTGGCGAGAACGATGCTGCGCTGAATCAGGTAGGCGGCGCCGTAGACCGTCACCGGATGCAGCGCGAATGCGGCGGCGCCGATCGCGGACCGCACCGCGGCAGCAATGTCGAATTGCTGCGGCTGCGACGCGGTCGCGCCCGGCAGGGCCGCACGCTGAAGGCCGTACAGCAACTGGTACAGCGCAAGCGCGCAGGCGAGATGGAAGATCAGGCTGAAAATGCGCTGGGCTTCGATTCCACTCCACAGCACCCGAGTTGCTGCGAGCGTGAAATACCCGGGCAACCGCCTGTCCAGCCCGATCGGATGCGTCGCGTAGTAGACGAACTTCTGGCCATTGAAGAAATTGGGATCGTCGAACACCAGCGGACTGCCCAGGAACGGCAGGTAGAGCGCCGCGGCGAGAACGGCAACCGTGGCCGCGGCGATGAGGTGGCGAGTGCGCATGGACGCCGTCATTCGAAGCGCAGTGCCTCGACCGGGTTCAGGCGAGCCGCCTTGCGCGCCGGGTAGAAGCCGAAGAACACGCCAATGACCAAGGCGAAAGCAATGGCGAGCAGCACAGCCTCGGCCGAGAGCACGATGCGCCAGCCCGCGAACTGGGCGACCGTGAACGCAGCCGCCGTGCCGAGCGCGACGCCGACCAGGCCGCCGATCAGGGATAGCGTCACCGCCTCCACGAGGAACTGGCCCAGGATGTCGCGCGTGCGCGCCCCGACCGCCATGCGCAGCCCGATCTCGCGCGTGCGCTCGGTTACCGACACCAGCATGATGTTCATGATGCCGATGCCGCCGACCACGAGAGACACCGAGGCCACGGCGGCAAGCAGCAGCGCCAGCACGCGGCTGGAAGCTTCCTGCGTGGCGGCGACCTCCTCGAGGTTGCGCAGCGAGAAGTCATCGTCCTGGCCCGGCTGCAGGCGATGCCGCTGGCGCAGCAGCGCGCGTACCTGCTCCTCGGCGGCCTTCATGTCGTAGCCTTCGCGCACCTTGACCCAAATCGTACCGACGCTGCGCTGCTTGGCCAGATTGGTGGCGCCCAGCACGCGCTTGCGCGCCGTGCTGATCGGCATCAGGACGAGGTCGTCCTGGTCGGCACCCATCATGCTCTGGCCCTTCGACTCCAGCACGCCGATCACCGTGAACGGCACGCGCCGGATGCGGATCTGCTGGCCGAGCGGGTCGACGCCGCCGAACAGTTGCCGCGCCACCGTCTGGCCGATCAGGCATACCTTGGTGGCGCCCGCCATGTCTGACGCGTCGAACGGGCCGCCCGCGGCGAACGACCATTGGCGCACCTCGAAATAGTCCGGGGTCACGCCGAAGATCACCGTCGACCAGTTCTGGTTACCCCAGATCAATTGCGCCGAGCCGCGCAGCGCAGGCGCCGCCATCGCCTCGGGAAGTTCGCGCGTGATGGCCGCAGCGTCGTCCTCCGAGATGGTCAGGTTGGAGCCGAAGCCCATGCGCACGCCGCCCGACGTGGTCGTGCCGGACAGGATGAGCAGCAGGTTCGAGCCGAGCGAGCGGATCTGCTCCTCGACGCGCGCCTGCGCGCCGCCGCCCACCGCGATCATCACGATCACGGCGCCCACGCCGATGATGATGCCGAGCATGGTGAGCGCGCTGCGCAGCTTGTTTACGGCGAGCGCGCGCATTGCCACGCGCAGCAGGGCGCCCAGGCTCATCCCGCCACCGCCTCCGCCGCGAGTGCTGCCACCGCATCATCGGGCCTGGCATTGGCGCGGTCCTCGACCACGCGGCCGTCGCGGAACCGCAGGATGCGCGCCGTGAAGCGCGCGACGTCGGGCTCGTGCGTGACCAGGACCACGGTCATGCCCTGGCGATTGAGCGCCTGCAGGAGTCCCATGATCTCGAGGCTGGTGCGCGAGTCGAGCGCGCCGGTCGGCTCGTCGGCGAGGATGAGGAGCGGCCGGGTTACCAGGGCGCGCGCGATCGCCACGCGCTGCTGCTGCCCACCGGAGAGCTGCGCCGGCTGGTGATGGGCGCGCTCGCCAAGGCCGAGCTGGCCCAGCATTTCGAGCGCCCGCTTGCGGCGCTCGGGCGCCGGCACACCGGCATAGACCAGCGGCAACTCCACGTTCTCCGCCGCCGAAGTGCGCGCCAGCAGGTTGAAGCTCTGGAATACGAAGCCGATATTGCGGTTGCGCACCTCGGCAAGCTCGTCCCCGGCGAGGTCCGACACGCGCCGCCCGCCAAGCACGTACTCGCCGGAGGTCGGGCGATCGAGGCAGCCGAGCACGTTCATGAAAGTGGACTTGCCCGAGCCCGAGGGTCCCATCACGGCGACGAACTCGCCCTGCGCGATGTCCACGCTGACGCCGGCGAGGGCCCGGACCTCGCTGCCGCGCCCCTCGGCGCGATCCTGGTCGCTGCCGATGCGGTAGACCTTTGCCAGGTCGCGCGCGTGAATCAGCGGCGCGGCCATCAGAACAGCCGGGACCCGGAGGGTCCGCCAGCCTTCTTCGCCGCCGCCGCGGGCTCGCCGGGCCCGAGGATCACCTCGTCGCCCTCCTTGAGCGGGCCCTCGAGGACCTCGGTGCTCGTGCCGTCGGTGAGCCCCGTACGCACCTCCACCGCCACGGGCTGGCCATCGGGCCCGCGCACCCACAGCCGGCCGGCAGCCGCCGTCGTGCCGGAGCGCGCGCCGCCCAACTCCGCGACCAGTCGCTCGTACACCGGCTTCTGCGCGTCGGTGAGGAGATCCATGACGCGCGTCCTCGATTCGGCGCGCAGTCGCTCCGCCGCTTTGCGGCGATCGGTCTCCTGCGGCAGGTCGCGCAGCGCCGCGAACTTCGCGCGCACGTCATCAAACACCTGGTCAAGCTTCGCCCGCTGCGCATCGTCGGGCTTGAGCTCGCCATAGACGCGCTGCCGGAACTGCTGGAGGGCGTTGCCGGCCGCGGCCGCGGCGCCTTGTCCCGCGTCCGCGGACTTCGCCTCGGGCGCGCCCGCCGGCCGGTAGCGCAACGCGGCGTTCGCCACCTTCAGCACGTTGTCGCGGGACTCGACCACCACGCGCACGTTCGCCGTCATCCCCGGCAGCAGCGCAAGGTCCGGGTTGGCCGCGGAGATCACCACCGTGTAGCTGATCACATTCTGCACGTTGACCGGCGACTTGCGGATCTGCCGGATCTCGCCGGTGAAATTGCGGCGCGGGAAGGCGTCCACGGTGAAATTGGCGCGCTGCCCGACCCGCAGCCGCCCGACGTCGGCCTCGTCGATCGCCGCCTCGACCTGCATGTCGCGCAGATCCTGCGCGATGGTGAACAGCACCGGCGCCTGCAGGCTCGCAGCGACGGTCTGCCCGGCGTCGATGTTGCGCAGGATCACGGTGCCGTCCACCGGCGCGCGAATGATCGTGCGATCCAGATCTACCTGCGCCTGGCGCAGGAGCGACTCGCGCTGCTTGACCGCGGCAAGCGCGCTCGTCACTTGCGACTCGTTGACGCCGATCTGCGCGCGCACGCCGTTCAGCTGTTCGCGCGTCGCATCGACCAGCGTACGCGCCTTGTCGAGCTCGGCAGGCGAAATGAACTTCTTGTCCACCAGCGCCTGCTTGCGGTCGAAGTCGCGCTGCGCGTCGGCAAGATTGACCTTCACGCGCGCGAGCTCCGCCTGCTGCGCAATGAGCGTGGAGCGCGCCACCGCCACGGCGCTTTTCGCCGCGTCGACGTCCGCGCGTGCCTGCGCCACGCGCAGCTCGAAGGTCGCGGGGTCGATGCGCGCGATGACCTGGTCCTTCTTTACGCTGGTGTTGAAGTCGGCGTAGATCTCCATGACTTGGCCGGAAATCTGCGAGCCCACTTGCACCGTGGTGACCGCATTGAGGGTGCCGCTCGCCGCCACGACCGCCTGCAGCGGACCGCGCTCGAGCTTCACCGCGCGCAGCGCCTGCGTGCCGTCGCCCTGGCGCAAACGCAGCCACGCATAGCCGCCTGCGGCGAGCGCCAGGACGCCGAGGATCACCATGAGCCTGGCGAAATTGAGCTTCACGATAGCGGGTAACGCGCGGCGCGCATTCGGGAGGACAGCTTCGACACCTGTCGCCGCTGCAAGGTTCAGCCGCGGCTGGCAGTCCGGCGCCAGTTGCCCGAGCGCCCGCCGCGCTTTTCCTCCAGGCGCAGGTCGGTGAGCACCATGCCCCGGTCTACCGCCTTGAGCATGTCGTAGACGGTGAGCAGACCCACCGCCGCCGCGGCAAGCGCCTCCATCTCGACGCCGGTGCGCCCCCGGCACTCGACCCGCGCCGCGATACGCACGGCGCTGGGCCGCGGCTCGGGCGTGAACTCAACGGCAACGCGCGTGATGGCGATCGGATGCGCGAGCGGGATCAGCTCCGGCGTGCGCTTCGCAGCCTGGATCGCGGCGATGCGCGCCACGCCGAGCACGTCGCCCTTCTTCGCGCGCCCGGCCGTCACCGCCCGCAGGGTTGCGGCGCGCATCAGGATGCGGCCCGAGGCGATGGCGACGCGGTGCGTCTGCGCCTTGGCGCCGACGTCCACCATGTGCGCGCGCCCGCGGCGGTCGAAATGGGTGAGCCGGCGTTTCAGTCTGCGAGCCATGCATGTCCCGGAACTTGCAGGGGCCGACGGTATCATATTCGCATGCGCTTCACGCTCGTCCTGCTGGCGGGTCTCGCCGCCGCAATGGCGCCGTCCGCGCCGGCGCAGCAGTTGCCGGAGCTGGGCGATGCCGCGGGTTCCGCGATCGCGCCGCAGACCGAGCGGCGCATCGGCGAGAGCATCGTGCGCGAGATCCGCTTTCGCGATCCGGCCTACGTCGACGACGCCGAGGTGACCGACTACATCGACGCGCTCGGGCGACGGCTGCTCGGCGCGCTGCCGGGGGTGCACCAGGACTTCGAGTTCTTCGCCGTGCGCGACCCCACGATCAACGCCTTCGCGCTCCCCGGCGGCTTCGTCGGCGTGCACACCGGGCTGCTCACCGCGGCGGAAAACGAGTCCGAGGTGGCCTCGGTGCTGGCGCACGAAATCGCGCACGTCACGCAGCGCCACATCGCGCGCCTGATCGGCGCGCAGCAGCAGATGCAGCTGCCCAGCATGATCGCGCTCGCCGCGGCGATCCTGCTCGGCAGCTCGCGACCCGACCTCGCGGCGGGCGCGGCCGCGGCCGCGCAGGCGGGCGTGGTGCAGCGTCAGCTCAGCTACACCCGCGATTTCGAGCGCGAGGCGGACCGCGTCGGCTTCCAGACGCTCGCCGGCGCCGGCTTCGACGTGCACGCGATGCCCGGATTCTTCGAGAAGATGCAGCGCCAGTCGCGCCTCGCGGACGACGGCGCGATTCCCGGGTACCTGCGCACCCACCCGATGACCGCCGAGCGCATCGCGGATACCGCGGCACGCGCCGCCAGCGCGCCGTACCGGCAGTACGTCGACAGCCTGGAGTTCCACCTGGTGCGCGCCAAGCTGCGCGCCGAGAGCGGCGACCCGCGCGCCGCGGTGGAGCATTTCAACGCTGCGATCCGCGACCGGCGCTATGCCAACGAGGCCGCCGCCCGCTATGGCCTTGTGGTGGCATACCTGCGCGCCGGCCAGGCGCGCGAGGCGCAATCCGCGCTCGGCGCGCTGCGAGCCACCGGCGCGGCCAGCGCGATGCTCGAGACGCTGAGGGCGCGCGTGCAGCGCGCCGCGGGCGACGCGCCCGGCGCGCTCGACACGCTGCGGCAGGCGCTGCAGCGCTACCCGGGGCGGCTGTCGCTCGCCTACGCCTACGTCGAGGCGCTCGAGGAGGCGGGGCGGCGCCAGGAGGCAATCGCGGCGCTCGCCGAGCCGCTGCGCCTGTACCCGCGCGACGCGAAGCTGCGCGAGTTGCAGGCGCGCAACTATGCCGCGCTCGGCAAGCGGCTGCTGCAGCATCAGTCGCAGGCCGAGCTGTACGTGCTGCGCGGCAGCCTGCCCGCTGCGATCGAGCAGCTGCAGCTGGCGCAAGCGGCCGGCGACGGGAATTTCTACGACCTGTCGGTGGTGGAGGCGCGGCTCAAGGAGCTGCGCACGCAGCACGCGCAGGAAATGAAGGACGCCAAGCAGCGCTAGCGCGGCGCGGGCGCCTGCACAACACCGGATGCAGGCAAGAATGGATGGTCAAACAAACTTCTGCAAGGAAATTGTGCAACGAGACAGGGTTTGGTCCGGTGTTGCTGCGGACTGTTGGTGGTTAGGCCGATGACCAATGGCACGCAGTAGGCACACGGACCCGCCCAAAGTCGTCGCTGATCGAGAGGATCTTCGAACAGGGATGGCGCGGCCTCGAGTGCTGGCCTGTCGTCCCCGGCACGGGGATATTCACCCGATCCCGAAGAACATCGTAGAGGCACTGCTCGTGATCGTGCCAAGCGAGTACGTCCACGGCATGCGGCGCGTCGAACTGCGCGCACGACAGGCGGACGTCGGCATGCCCTACGCCGAGTACCGACGAGACGAAGACGTCATTATCGTGTATTCGGTTCCGACTGAATGGTCGCGGCGCTTCCTTCCGGAATATGAGCAGCGATCCATGCGTAGGTTCGGAGCACATCTCGAGCGTCGCGCCGATTCATGGGTGATCCAATGGCAGAGTCTCGAAGGACTAGGTTTCTGGTTCGCGTTCACGGTCTTGTTCCACGAACTTGGGCATCACTTCGCGGATCAATACCATCGACGTAAGGGTCGGATACTTGGCCGGCCTTACCGCGAGGCATTTGCAGACGCCACGGCACGGCGCATCTACAGATCTTTCAGGAAGCGCATGAAATCGCGCTTCCGGGCCGGTCGTGTCGAACCGTCGCAATCCGCATCATGACCACGAGCAGGCACCTCGCTATTCAGCAAGGCGCGGCGCCGCCCGGCGCCTGCGCTAGGGGTCCCCATCGTGCCGCGCCGAGCCGGGCTATGAGCGGAGGGAGCAGGCCTAGCACTGTCCGAAGCCCGTAGGTGAAGGAGGGCAAGTTGCGCAGGCCTCCGACGCCCGAGGAAAAATGGGGTCAGGGCCGAATTTCGGCTCGCAAGGGAAATTCGGCCCTGACCCCAATTTTCTTCGCGGCACTGGGGAAAGCGCCGTTGCCGGGCGGCGCCGCGTCCCGAGACGGGGCCAAGCGGGTCCTGCCTACGCGCGGGTCACCTTCAAGCGCGTCCGGTCAAGCGCGGGTAACCTCGCGCGCATCCGAATACGCTTCGTAGAGCAAGTCGAAGGTCTTTTCCGCCTCGCGCCGCAGCTCGTCGTCGCTCGCCGAGCGGCGCACCGCGCCCTGCAGCAGGGTCTGCACGCCCGCGGCCTCGGGCACCGGCGTGCCGCGCACTTCGAGGAAGTGCACGATGCCGCCGATCCTGCCGAGCGCGGCGTTGCCCGCGAGGCCCAGCTCGATGAGCATCTGCTCGAAAGTAACGCGCGTCTCGCTGTTGCGGAAGCGCGCGTCCTCGAAGGCATAGCTCACGGCGCCGGCCGGCGGCTCGGCACCCTTGTCCAGCCACTGCAGCCGGGCGTCGGGATCGATGAAGCGCCGGATCAGCCAGGCGCAGGCGAGGCGATCGGCCCACAGAGGCCTGCGGGTAGCCCAGGTGCGGCCCGTCACCGAATCGTCGAAACGGGGGGCGCTGCCCGACTGCGCGGGGAACATCAGCCGCCGCACTTCGGCCTCGGCATTCGCCAGGGCCTGCAGCGCGCGGTCGCGCGCGGCGGTGGGAAAGAAATCGAGTGCAGCGATGGCCTCCAGCTCCCGCCGCTGCTTGTGCAGCACGCGCGACAGCGCGCTCGCGTCGGATACGCCGTAGCCTACTCGCAGGCTCTCGATGGTCTTGGTGAGCTCCGCGTAGCGCGCAGAGCGGTCGAACAGGCGCCTAAACTGGTCGTTCTGCGCCGCCCCCGAGGCGTCGACCCGCAGCACGTTCGCGACGCCCGCGTTCTGTGTGACGTACTGCGCGAGACGCTCCAGGGAGTGACGGTTGTCCGCCGTGTCCGGCAGCACATAGACGCCTTCGCGCATGACGGCGGCGCCCAAGGACTCGAGCGTGCGCAACATGCGCATGCGCGCAGCCGGGTCTTCGGTGGGCAACTGCGTCACGGTCACCAGCCAGCGGCTGCCGGCGGCCGCCTCCTGCATCGCCGTCGCGCTGCGTTCCGGGTCCATGGTGCTCGGCGATTATTGCACAGCGCCGCGCGCCTGATATATAAGCTGTCGGCATGGCCGGCAGCGACCAAGCGATGCAGCGCGAAACGCAAAGGGATCGCGCGCGCGTCGAGCGACGGCAGTAGGCGCGCATGGCGCAGACGGCGCGCTGGATGCGGCTGCACATTGCCGGCGGTGCGCTGCCGGCGGCGAGCGCCGGGCTCGCGGCGGCGCAGCCGGCGGGCGCCTCGCCCATCCTGCTCTGGCTGGGAACGGCGAGCGAGCGCGCCTTCGCTCTGATTGCCCCGCTGCGGCTCGCGCCCGGGCGCGCGTGGCGCTGGGCGGCCTGGGGCGTCATGCCGGCGATCGCCGCATGCCGGCAGTTCGGCGTGCCCGCCTATCTCGAAGAGGAGTGGATCTGGCTGCACGGGCGTCGCGTGTCGCGCGTGAGCGCGGTGCCGGTCGGCGCCTGCGCCGTCATCGAGGGCGGGTTTCCGGCGCGGCTGGCGGACGAGCCCGGCCTCGAAGCGGTCTTTCGCCAGCGCATCGAGGCGCAGCACGGCTGGCAATTCGACACCGCATGGCTCGCGCACGGCTCGGCGCCGCGATGAGCGCGCGCCGCCGCTGGCTGCAAGGGGCCGCAGCCCTGCTGCTCGCCCGCGGAGTCCTTGCCGCGGGCAAGATCGAGAAGGGCGTATACCGCGTGCGCGGCGATGCGCGCATCAACGACGCGCCCGCGAGAGCGGGGATGGACGTCAATCCCGTCGACACGGTGACGACGGCGCGCGGCGCGGAGATCGTCTTCGTCATCAACCGCGATGCTTTCCTGCTGCGCGCCAATTCGCGCCTGGAGGTCGGCGGCGCGGCGGCGGAGGTGTTTCGCATCGTCACCGGCGCGCTGCTCTCTGTCTACCAGCCAGGCGCGCCGAAGACACTGCAAGCGCAAACGGCCACCATCGGCATTCGCGGCACGGCACTCTACGTCGATAGCGGCGTGGACCGTACCTACGTCTGCACCTGCTACGGCGAAGCGCAACTCGTGCCGCTCGGCGAGCCGGGGGCGGCGGAGGTCGTGAAGACACGGCACCACGATCAGCCCCGCTACGTGATGGCGAAGGGCGCGCCACAGATGATCATGCAGGCGCCGGTGCTCGATCACACCGACGCCGAGCTGATGCTGCTCGAGTCCCTGGTCGGCCGCTCCGTGCCGTTCGAGGCGGGGGACTACCGCAGGGATTGATCGGCGCGCGGTGCGATGCCCAGTCGCTCGTAGAGCGGGCGGATCTCGCGTCGGATCGCGGGCAGCCTTAGCGTGTAGAGCATCGCCGCCGCGAGCACCAGCGCGCCGCCGGCCGCCAGAGTCACTGGCGGGCCGTAATGCTCGCCGACCCAGCCGCCGGCGAGCGCGCCGAGTGGCGAGGCGCCGAGAAACGCCATCACGTACAGCGAGGCCACGCGCCCGCGCATCTCATCGGGCACAATACTTTGCAGGATGGTGTTAGTGGAAGCGGCGACCAGCATCATGCCCATGCCCACCAGGTATACCAGGCCGAAGCCCAACCACAGCCACCGGCAAAACGCGAAGCCGAGCAATGCCGCCCCAGCGATCAGAGCGTAAGCGCCGATCAGCCGGAACAGGCCGCGGATGGAGGGCCGCGTGGCGAGGTACAGCATGCCGCTCACCGCGCCCAGGCCGCCCGCGCCGAGCAGCAGGCCCAGCGTGCCCGAGCCGCCGGCGTACACCTTCTCGGCGAACCAGGGCATCAGCGACTGGTAGGGGTTCACGCTAAAGCTGACCGCGGAGAGCAGCAGCAGGGCGGCGCGGGTAGGCAGGAAGCCATAGGCGTACGCGACCCCCGCCCTGAGCTGGTGCCACCACGGCGCGTGGCTCGGCGCGACATGGCGTGGCGCAAGGCGCATCACGCGCATTGCGCCGAGGAGCGACAGCGACAGCAGACTGTTCAGCGCGAAGCCCCAGACCTCGCCGAAGGCAGCGATCACTGCGCCGCCGAGCATCGGCCCGATGAAGCGCGCGCCGTTCATCATGCTGGAGTTGAGCGCGATGCCGCTGGGCAGATCCTCGCGCCCGCCCACCAGTTCCACCAGCAGCGACTGGCGCGCCGGCGCGTCAAAGGTATTGGCCACGCCGAACACGAAATTGCCCGCCACCAGGTGCCAGACCTCGATGCGCCCGGTGGCCACCAGGACGAGCAGTGCGACAGCCTGCGCGGCCGACACCAGGTTGGTGACGGCCAGCACGCGGCGGCGGTCGAAGCGGTCCACCAGCACCCCGGCGAAGGGCGCCAGCGCGAGGAAGGGAATCTGCAGCGCGAAGCCCGAGAGACCGAGCATGAACGCCGAGTCCGACAGCCGGTGCACCAGCCAGCTGGTGGCGATCAGCTGCAGCCAGGTGCCGGTCTGCTTGCTGCCTTGCGCGTAGAAGAACAGCCGGAAATTGCGGTGCCGGAAGGCGCGCAGCCCGTGCGGGAGGTTCACGTCTTCGCGGCGAGCTTCTCGAGCTGGGCCTTGAGCTTGTGCAGAGTGGCTTCGAACGCGGCCAGCCGCTCGCGTTCCTGCGCCACCACCGCGCTCGGCGCGCGCTCGACGAAGGCGGCATTGCCGAGCTTGCCGCGCGCCTTGGCAATCTCGCCTGCGAGGCGTGCGGTTTCCTTGCCCAGGCGCTCGCGCTCGGCCTGCGGGTCCACGTCGATGTGCGGCATCAGGCGATGCGGACCGACGACCGCCACGGGCGAGTCTGAGGGCGGCAGCTCCGCAAACCTCTTCAGCTCGGAAGCCTTGGCGAGCGCGACCATGGCGCTCGTCGATGCGGTGTTCAGCTCGCCGGTCACGTAGAACGTGATGCGGTCCTTGGGCGGAAGTTTCGCCTCGCTGCGCAGATTCCGCGCGGCGTTCACGATCTCCTTGGCGAAACCGATCTCGCGCTCCGCCTGCTCGTCGATCCTTTCAGGCTGGCTTCTGGGGTAGGGGGCCAGCATGATGGTCTCGCCCGCCTTGCCCGCGAGCGGCGCGACCTTCTGCCACAGCTCTTCGGTGATGAACGGGATGATCGGATGGGCGAGGCGCAGCGCCGCCTCGAGCACGCGCACCAGCGTCCTGCGCGTGCCGCGCTGCGCCGCCTCGTCGCCTTTCGCCAGCTGCTCCTTGGCGATCTCCAGGTACCAGTCGCAATACTCGTCCCAGACGAAGCGGTAGATGGCCGCGGCCGCATTGTCGAAGCGGTATTCCGCGAAGCCCTTCTCGACTTCGGCTTCCGCGCGCTGCAAGGTGCTGATGATCCAGCGATCCCAGGTAGACAGCGTTACCGGCGCCTTTTCGTCCTGGCCGCAATCCTTGCCCTCGGTGTTCATCAGCACGAAGCGCGTCGCGTTCCACAGCTTGTTGCAGAAGTTGCGGTAGCCCTCGCAGCGCCCAAGGTCGAAGTTCAGCGTGCGCGCGAAAGTCGCCTGCGAGGCGAACGTGAAGCGCAGCGCATCCGCGCCGAATGCCGGGATGCCCTGCGGGTAGTGCGCGCGGACGTACTTCTCGATGCGCGCCTTGTGCTCTGCGCGGAGCAGGCCCACCGTGGACTTGGAGAGCAGGTCCGCGAGCGCGATGCCGTCCACCAGGTCGATCGGATCGATAGTGTTGCCCTTGGACTTCGACATCTTCTCGCCTTCGGCGTCGCGCACGATGGCGTTGATGTAGACGTCGCGGAACGGCACCTTGCCGGTGAAGTGCAGGCTCATCATGATCATCCGGGCGACCCAGAAGAAGATGATGTCGTTGCCAGTGACGAGCACCGAAGAGGGCAGGAACACGTCCAGGTCCTGCGTCCGCTCCGGCCAGCCGAGCGAGGTGAAGGGCACGAGCGCCGAGGAGAACCAGGTGTCGAGCACGTCCTCGTCGCGGCGCAGCTTCGCGCCTCCCGCCTTCGCGCGCGCTTCCTCCTCGCTGCGCGCGACGTAGATCCTGCCCGCTTCGTCGTACCAGACAGGAATCTGGTGGCCCCACCAGAGTTGCCGCGAGATGCACCAGTCCTGGATGTTGGTCAGCCACTCGTTGTAGGTGCTGGCCCAGTACTCCGGGAAGAACTTCACCTCGCCTTTCGCCACCGCCTCGAGGCCGGCCTTCGCCAGGCCGTCCATCTTCACGAACCACTGGTCGGTGAGCATCGGCTCGACGATGACGCCCGTGCGCCCCGAGCGGGGCACGCGCAGCTTGTAGGGCTTCTCCGACACGAGCAACCCCAGCGCCCTGAGATCTTCGAGCATGCGCTTGCGCGCCTCGAACCGGTCGAGCCCGGTGTACTGCGTGCCTTTCACTTTCGCGTCCAGCGTCAGCATCTCGACGGGCGCGAGCTTGTGCCGCTGGCCGACCGCATAGTCGTTGAAGTCGTGCGCCGGGGTGATCTTGACACAGCCGGTGCCGAAGGCCGGGTCGACGTAGTCGTCGGCGATGACCGGGATCGCGCGGCCGGCAAGCGGCAGTTGCACGTGCTTGCCCACGAGGTGGGCATAGCGCTCGTCCTTCGGGTTCACCGCCACGGCGACGTCGCCTAGCAGAGTCTCGGGACGCGTGGTGGCCACCGTCAGGCTGAAGCCCTCGCCCGGATAGCGAATCTCCCAGATCTTGCCGTCCTCTTCCTCGCTGTCCACCTCGAGGTCGGAAACCGCAGTGCCGAGCACGGGGTCCCAGTTCACCAGGCGCTTGCCGCGATAGATCAGGCCCTGCTCGTGGAGTCGGGCGAACACCTCCGCGACGGCGCGCGACATCTTCGCGTCCATGGTGAAGTAGCCGGCCTTCTGCCCTTCCGTATCCGCGTAGCTCCAATTGCCCGAAGCGCCCAGCCGGCGCATCTGCCGCGTGATGGTCGCGCCGGACTGCTGCTTCCATTGCCAGACGCGCTCGACGAACTTCGCGCGGCCCAGGTTGTGCCGGCTCTTGCCTTCCTCCTGCAACTGGCGTTCGACGACGATCTGCGTCGCGATGCCGGCATGGTCGGTGCCGACCACCCAGTTGGTGTTGTCGCCCCGCATGCGGTGGTAGCGGATCAACGCGTCCATCAGCGTCTGCTGGAACGCATGTCCCATGTGCAGCGTGCCGGTGACGTTGGGCGGCGGCAACTGGATGCAGTAGGCGGGCCGCACGTCGCCCTTGTGCGCGAACCAGCCGGCGGACTCCCAATGGTCGTACCAGCGGCCCTCGACCGCGCGCGGATCGAAGCTCTTGTCGAGCGACATGCTCAGGTGTGCGGAGGACGCTTGCCGGCGAGGGCGCCGGCGTCGAGGCCGCGCGCCTCGAGCTCGCGTTTCACCGCCGCGGTGACCGCCTCGCGCAGCGCCGCGGCGAGCGCGGGCATCACCTCGCCCTCCAGCCGCTGCAGCACCGCGCGCTCCAGCTCGCGCGCCAGTGCCTCGGCAGCCTGCGCCGCCGGCTCGACGACTTCCGTGAGCACGGGAACGTCGTCGGCGGCGAGCGGCGCGGCTTCCTGATGCCGCCGCAGCAGCGCATCGACGCGCCCGATCAGCGGGCTGTCGGCCCGGTCGGTCTCACTCACCTCGCGCCTTCCCCCGGGCCGGCAAGGTCGTGGTCGGCGATCCGATAGCCGCGCTCGCGATAGAAGCGGTAGCGCGTGCGCGCCTCGCGCCGGTCGTCGTCGTCGGCCGAAACGATCTCGAGCAGGCGCTCGAACCGCTCGAAGGCAGGCGGTGTCGAGGCGTGCAGGTTGAGCAGCACTTCGCACGCCGTGTCCGCCTCGGGCCCGGCCGCGATCAACACGGGCGTCTCCGCGGCGGCCGGATCGCGAACCGCGCAGTGCGGCACGAAACCGGTTGCCGGCCACGTCCATAGCATGCGGTCGATGCGCTGCGCGGTCTCCGGGTGCGGCGCGTAGATCAGCAGGCGTTTGCTTTGCGCGAGCGCTTTGGCCGCCAGGCGGCAGGCGACCTGCAGCTTGTCGGCGGCGTTGAAGTAGAAGTCGATGCTGGTCATCGCCCTGCGCGGCTCAGGATGAAGCGCACCAACAGCGGCACGGGCCGCCCGGTGGAGCCCTTGT